>OLNW01000067.1_pt1 | contig 126972 bp, 148 predicted proteins | sample 1672121 | NCBI WGS metagenome assembly OLNW01 (sample SAMEA3136648, study PRJEB25190) | human gut metagenome
AATTAACAAAAATAATAATTAATTATCATTAAAATCATTTTTAAAATAAGGAATTAGATTTAGTTTTTCAGGTTTCAAAATTTTATTTCCATCAGATAAAAAAGATAAACAAGAAAAAGTTTCTAAGCCTTGAGTAAAAAAATTAGTGTCAAAAATAAAATCAGTTTGAAAATAGGAATTATAAGATTCAGAAAGGTTAGAATCTTTAGATTGAAACTTATTAAAAAAATAATTAAATTTAGTTTCCTTTGCATTTTCAGAAATTGTTTTTGAAAATTTTTCTTTTTCTTCCTTACCAATTTGTTTTTGAGCATCTTCAACAGTAAAAATATCATCAGTCCTAAACCATAATTTATTTACTAAATTTTGTACAATAACCTTTACAGAAGAAGAATTATTTAAAGTGTTAAGTAGAGAAGTATAGCTTTGAGTTGCAACAATATTAATACATTTAGCTTCTCTACTTTGACTAAAAAATGATGCATCAGAAAGGGTAACATATTCGTGATATTCATCACTAATAAAACAAACACTTCTTTTTTTCTCAAGATTTGAACAATTAGCCAACCTATTTAATACTTCAGTTTGAAAATCAAGTTTTAAATAAGCAGCAATAGTTTTAGATAAATTTTTATATTCTGCAATATTTAAATTAAGGACAACAATTTTACCTTTATTTAAAACATCTTTAAATCCATGAAAATTAATTTCAGATTTAGAAGGGCAAAATACTTTTTTTACTTGATAATCAGAAAGGAATAAATTAGTTATTCTAGTTATTTCAGACTTTAAAATAGATTTAGTTCTTTCATCTAAAATAGAATATTCTTTTTCAAAAAAATTTAAAGCAGATAATAAATTATAACAATCCTCTTTAGAAAAAGAATTATTTAAAAAACGATTTCTTAAAACTTCAATTTTTTGTTCATAATAATTAGGAATAATAACCAAATTATGAAGTTCTTCAAAAGTAACATAACTGTTATTATAAAGTCTGCAAAGTTTAATACATTCACTTAAAATTTGCTCTACTTTATCAAGCCAAAAAGCTTCAGTTTGATTAGGAGAAAATAAAAGTAAAATACTTTTTAATCGATTAGCTAAAACAGTAGGTTTTAAATTAGGTTTATCAAGAGGATTATATCTAACTTTTCCACTTAAATCTAAAACAATTAAATCATTTTCTCTTTCACAACTTTGAGCAAATTTTTTTACTTGCAAATAGTAATTACCTTTTACATCTAAAATAAGCATACCTAATTTTTCTTTAGTGTTGTAACTTTTGTATTCCATTAATTGTTTTGTAAAAGGATACATGGCAGAAGAAGTTTTGCCAGTGCCGATAGTTCCTGTTATTAAAATATTTTGGTACAAACTTTTTTCCGGAATATAAACTAAATTCCCAAATTCAGTAAATCCAATTTTCAAAGAAAAAGGTGGAAAAGAGTTATAAGTTTGAATTTTTTTATTGTTCCTTTGTTTTTTTACAAATATTTTAGAAAAAACAAAATAAAAAATAAAATATTGAGCAATAATATAAAATAAAATAGAAGAATATTTTATTATGTTCCATATGTACGGTTGCTCTTCACAAATATTAAATGGGTGAACAGCAAATGAAACAATAATATTATTAGAAAAATATATTGAAGAAAAAACAAACCAATAAGCTGAAAAAGAAAATATTGTAAAAATAAGAGGAATAATAAAACGACTAATAAATCTCATGATTTTTCCAATCCTTTTGTTTTTTATTTAATTTATATCCTTGTTTATTTTGGAAAATATATACCTCGAAAAAAGTATAAATGGAATAAAAAGAAATAAAAAAATTAGCAATAAATATTAAGAAAAAAGTAAATGTTAAGTTTTGAATATGTACCACTCTCCTTTACAGTGAACATAATACAATATTTTTTTTGAAATGTCTATACTTTTTTTGAAAAATGTGTTAAAATGACAAAGGTTCTTATATTTTGACAAAAAACGATATAGAAAAATAAATAATATTTAGGAGGATAATTATGAAATTTAGTAAAGAAACAAAAATAGGAGAAATTTTAGAACAAGCTCCAGAAAAGGCAGAAATTTTATTATCAGCAGGAATGCATTGTTTAGGATGCCCAGCATCACAAGCAGAAACGCTAGAAGAGGCTTGTATGGTGCATGGAATAGATGTTGAAGAGATAGTAAAAGAGTTAAATAAATAGTATAAATTTACTAAAATACAAAAAATTACAAAAAAATAACAAAATTTTCAAAAAATAGATTGACAAATAGAAAAATATATAGTAATATATATGAGCAGTCGCTAATAGATGCGACTCACTTGGGTCATTAGCTCAGGTGGTAGAGCACTTGACTTTTAATCAAGTTGTCCGCGGTTCGAATCCGCGATGGCTCACCAATACCAAGGATTTAAAAATACTTAAATCCTTGGCAAAATTTATATAAGGCCCCTTGGTCAAGCGGTTAAGACATCGCCCTTTCACGGCGGAGACATGGGTTCGATTCCCGTAGGGGTCACCAATACCTTATATGCCACTTTAGCTCAGATGGTAGAGCAACTGACTTGTGGGATAGGTAGAAAGTAATTTCTATTTTGAACTATCTTGCACCTTTATTTGGAAACGAATAAAGTGGACGCCGCTAATTCGGGGAAGACTAAGTATTTTAAAAATATATGTTAATCCCGAGCTAGGGAAGAAATTCCTAAGTGTAGAGACTTTATACGGTGTACCTAAGGCAGAAGAGCTATGGTAAAGAGAAAGTCCAGACTACAAACACATTTGTGGTAATGAAAATTATGGTAGTATGAATCAGTAGGTCGCCCGTTCGATTCGGGCAAGTGGCTCCAATACTTAAAATCAAGCTTGTATCATTACTTGCTTGATTTTTTGCATTTTAACAAGTACATATAAAGGAGCAAATTTAAACAAAGGTAGAAAATCAAGAAAAAAATATAATGTGTAGGTGGTAAAAATGAAAAAAACAATCATAGTTACAGGGGCGTCAAGAGGAATAGGAGCAGCAATAGTAAAAATGCTAGCAAAAGAAGATAATAATATAGTATTAAACTACAATAAATCAGAAGAAATTGCAAAAAAAATGCAAGAAGAATTCACAAAACAAGGAAAAAATGTGGAAATCTTTAAAGCAGATGTGTCAAAAAGAGAAGAAGTAAAAAAATTAATAGAATATACAATAAATAAATTTAAAAAAATAGATGTATTAATAAATAATGCAGGAATATCACAAACAAGGTTATTCACAGACATTACAGACGAAGATTGGAACAACATGCTAAAAGTAAACTTAAATTCAGTATTCTATATGACACAAGAAGCACTATCATATATGATACACGAAAAAGAAGGTTGTATAATAAATATATCATCAATATGGGGAAAAACAGGAGCAGCCTGTGAAACACACTATAGTGTAGCAAAAGCAGGAGTAGATGCAATGACAAAATCTCTAGCAAAAGAACTAGGACCTTCAAACATAAGAGTAAATAGCATAGCTCCAGGAATTATAGATACAGACATGAACAAATATTTATCAGATGAAGAATTAGCAAACATAGAAGAAGAAATACCGCTTGGAAAAATTGGAAGCCCAGAAACAATAACAAAATGTGTAAAATGGCTTATAGAAGATGAGTATACAACAGGGCAAATAATAGGAATTAATGGCGGATGGAATATATAAATAAAAAATAGAATTACGTTTTTTTCGTAATTCTATTTTTTAGGAGTATCATATGAAAAGACACTTCAAAAATAACCTAATTAATCATTTACTTTTCTTTTATAATTTCCAGAAATAATTTTAGGAATATATTTAATAATTTTGTAAACAGCTAACTTAATTTTTTTGCTCCAAATATAAGATTTTCTTAAACCTTTATGAACTTGCATTTCGTTATCATCTACTAAAATTAAAGAATTTTCAGCATCAACATATTCGTGAACCTCTTCAATAGGAAATACAAAATTTTGTCCGAAATTATTATCCCAAACATTAGCACTATTTCTAAAACATAAATTTAAAGATTCACCATCTAAAATATCTATTTCGCATTGGAAACCAAGCTCAGTTTTTTCCATTTTAACTTCAGTTACATTATCCCAATTAGAGCCAAAACCATAATGTAAATAAACCTCGTCAGAGCCATTTTGGAATAAATAACCAACATAAGAAATTTTTAATTTGCTACCCTCTATAATTTTATCTGTATTAAAAAATATATTTTTAACTAACTCCATTAGTATATCTCTCCTTAAATTTTATCTTTTGCACAAACATTATATTATTAAAAAATACAATATTCAAGTATTTTTTACAAAAAAATGTAATATTTTTAAAAATATTCTATTTAGAAACCCTTCCAATAATTGTAAAGTCGTCATCTTCAGTCAAATCAATGTCTTCAAAGCTTTTATTTTCAGCCCTTAAAACTAATTTATCTTTTCTAACAATAAATTTTCTAATAAAAATAGAGCCATTATATTTAAACAATCCAAGTTCTTTATTAGCAAGAGGAACATTAAGCTCCAAAAAAGCATAAGAATCCTTTTTCAAAAAAGGCTCCATAGAATCATCTTGAACTTTAATAGCAACAGAAGCATTAGAAGAAGCAGGACATTCTATAAAAGAAGAAAAACTATCAATAGCAAGAACGTGATTATAAGAAAGATGGTTAATCATCTTGCACCTTTTACACTCATCATCATTTTTTCTTTCATACAAATTAGCAAGCAATTGATAAGGAACATCAAGAGCAGAAGCAATAGCCTTTAAAGTCTTGTGACTAGGACTCCTTTCGTCTTTTTCAATGTGAGTAATATGCCCTAAATTTAAGCCAGTTTTTTTAGCCACGGCTACCTTAGTAATATGCTTGTCCTTTCTAATTTTAGTAATCATACTGCCTAACATAAAAATCTACCTCTTTCAATAATATTTGACAACATTATATAAAATAAAACAAAAAAAGTCCACAAAGAAAGAAAAATTTAACAAAAAAGTAATATTAGTAATATTGTAAAAACAAAACCAATATGATAATATAAAAAAAGAAAGAGAGGAAAAAATGTCTAGGAGAAATAGAGGTAGAATAAAAGTAAAAAAAAGTAGAAACCACCAAAAAATAATAATAATTTCAACAATAATAATAACATTTTTAATTTTCATTTCTGTAATATTTTCATTAATAAATATAGGAAATAGCAAAATAATAAAAAATGTATATATTGGAAATATAGAAGTTTCAGGCCTATCTCAAGAAGAGGCAAAAGAAAAAATAGAAAATATATTATCAAACAATATAGAAATAAAATACAATGAAATAGAAGAAAAAATAAATATAAAAGATTTAGAAGCAACAACAAATGTAGAAGAGCTAACCAAAAAAGCATACAAAATAGGAAAAACAGGCAACATAGTAAAAGACAATTATAATATATTATTTACAATGCTATTTAAAAATAAAACAGGCATAAATATAGAATTCAACAATGAAAAAGTAGAAAATGAAATAGAAGAAATAAATAAAAAATTGGCAAATGCTTTTGAAGAAAGCAATTATTACATAGAAGATGAAAATTTAATAATAAAAAAAGGAAAAGCAGGAATAGAAGTAGATAAAGAAAAATTCATAGAAAATATAAAACAAATAGCAAAAAAAGAAGAAAATAGAGAAATAATAATCCCTGTAAAACAAACAAATCCAAAAGAAATAAATATAGAAGACATATGTAACGAAATAAAAAAAGAGCCTAAAAATGCATCTATAGAGCAAAATCCATTAAAAATATATCCACATGTAAATGGAGTAGACCTAGGAGTAACAATAGAAGAAGCACAAAAAATACTAGAAGAAGAAAAAGAAGAATATATTATACCATTAAAAATAACAAAGCCAGAAATAACCTTAGATGACTTAGGAAAAGAAGTATTTCCACAAATATTAGGAACCTTTTCTACAACATATAACACCAGCAATCAAAATAGAATAAATAACCTAGAATTAGCTTCAAAAAAAATAAATGGAGCAATAATATTGCCAGGAGAAACATTTTCATACAATAAAATAGTTGGGGAAAGAACAATAGCAAAAGGCTATAAAGAAGCAGCAGTATATGCAGGAGGAAAAGTAGTAAACGGAATAGGTGGCGGAATTTGTCAACTATCATCAACGCTATACAATGCAGTATTATACGCAAACTTAGAAATTACCTCAAGGAGCAACCATAGATTTTTAACCTCATATGTAACAGCAGGAAGAGATGCAACCGTATCATGGGGAACAATAGACTTTTGCTTTAAAAATACAAGAAGCTATCCAATAAAAATAATGTCAGAAGTAAAAAATGGTGTGGTAACAACAAGTATATACGGAATAAAAGAAGAAAAAGAATACGAAATAGAAATAGAAAGCGTAGTAAAAGAAGTACTACAATACACAACAAAATATGTAGAAGACCTAAGCTTAGCAGAAGGAGAAGAGCAAATAGTACAGTATGGAGCAAATGGGGCAAAATCTGAAACATATAAAATAGTAAAATATAATGGAGCAATTATTTCAAGAACACAAATTTCTAGCGACACATACAGTCCACTAGAAAAAATAATAAAAAGAGGAAGCAAAAAAGAAGAAGAAGTAATTATTATGGACGGCGAAAGCCAAGAAAAAATAAATCCAGAAATATTAAATCAAATAAAAGAATTAAATTAAAAAAGGTAAAATTTGGATATTAGACTTGAGAAATTTGGAAAAAGTAGGTATAATAAATATAAGTATTGCAAAATAAGCAAAAAATTAAAAATTTAAAGGAAATTTATAAAAAAGCCGTACTAAAGAAGGGGGAATATTTATGAAAGAAAAGAAAATTTTAAAAATCATTTTGGCAGTAATAATGGTAGTGATAGTGCTATTCTTATTAAATACTCTAAGAAAATTTGTAATAATTAAAAACTTACAAGGAGCAGCCGAAAAATATGCTTCAAGCAATAACGTTCATGTAAAATCAGTAGAGGAAGAGAACTCAAACACGATAGTCACTATAAATTATTATAAAAAAGCTGAAAAAAATCTTTTAACAATCGAAAGAAAAAACAAGGATGCAGTATCCAAAATATCAAAATATAGTGATGGAAATAAAACAGACGTATACTATGATAGCGCAGACAATAAGATAGCTGAATTAAATGCTTCAGAATCAGCAGTAGAATTTAATATAGACAGTTATGTAAAAACAAACAATAATTGGGAAACATTTTTAGCAAGTATGAGTGCTAAAATAAAAGCAACACAATATAATGGAAAGAAATGTTATGTTATTAAAAACTTTGCTTCATCAACATTTTTAACATCTAAAGATGCAGAAGCATACATAGAAAAAGACACAGGTTTATTAGTAAAATATAGCATGAACTCAAACACAACAGAAAGAGAATATGAATTTAATAATGTAAGCGATTCTATTTTTATAGAACCAGATATTTCAGAATACAAAGTTAAATAAAAATTAAAATACAAAACTCAACTATTAGAGACAGTTCTAATAGTTGAGTTTTATAAATAGCCCGGTAAAGCAAAAAATAGGGAAAAATTCTATTGACAAAGAAAAAAAATAGTCGTATAATAAGCATTGTTAAGCGCTATTAGCTCAGTTGGTAGAGCAGCTGACTCTTAATCAGAAGGTCCGGGGTTCGACCCCCCGATGGCGCACCATAAAATTAAATAGTCGTACTAGACGAAGAAAAAAGAAATCAACTGTAAAAGGTTGATTTTTTTGATGCCTCAAAAAATAATTAGTTTATGTAAGCAAGTAAAACAGAAAAAGAAAGTTTTGTATTAATATAAAAAAATATGTAAATATTTATGAAACACTTGACAACTACAAACAAATGTTTTAAACTATATACAGTTCAAAAAAGGATGTGAAATTATGGAAGAAAACAAATTAACTATTCAAAATGAAATATCTAATGAAGAAATAAAAAATTTAATATATACAATAAGAGGAAAACAAGTAATGTTAGATAGTGATGTTGCAAGACTTTTTAAATATGCAACTAAAGACCTTAATAGAAATGTAAAAAATAATATAGAAAGATTTCCAGAGTATTATTGTTTTCAACTAGCTGATGAAGAATATAAATCTTTAAGGTGCAAAAATTTCACCTTAAACGAAAACGGCAGAGGACAACATAGAAAATATTTGCCATATGTTTTTACGGAATATGGAATTACTATGCTTGCTGGTTTATTAAAAAGTGAAGTTGCAGTTAATGTGAGTATTAAAATTGTTAATACATTTATTGAGATGAGAAAATTCATATCTGCAAATGGACAACTATTTGAAAGATTGACAAATGTGGAATATAAACTATTAGAACATGATAAAAAATTTGACGAAGTTTTTAATCAACTTCAAGTAGAAGAAAATATAAAGCAAAGAATATTTTTTGATGGTCAAATTTATGATGCATATAGCTTAATAATTGATATTATAAAAAAAGCAAATAGAAAAATTTTAATAATAGATAATTATATAGATGATAGTGTCTTGAAAATGCTGACGAAGAAGAATAATAATGTTGAAGTTGTAATACTAACATCTGATAAAAGTAATATACAACCAATTGATATTCAAAAATTTAATAAAGAATATCCTATATTAAAAGTTGCTAAAACAAATAAAGTTCATGATAGATTTATAATTATAGACAATAAGGAAATGTATCATTTAGGTGCTTCTATAAAAGATTTAGGTAAGAAATGTTTTGGTATTAATAGAATCGAAGATATGGAAATTATAGAAAAAATTATTAATTTATAAATAAGATTTTATAAAAAAATATTGACAAAATTAAATAAAAAAATTACACTAGCAATATAGAAAGGAGAGAAAAAATATGGAATATTTACAAAAAATACTAAAAAAATCAGGACAAGCATCAATAGTAGAATCAATAATATTTGCTATATTAGGAATAATACTAATAGCAAATCCAGAAGAAACAGTAAAAGTTATATCATACATATTAGGAGCAGGACTAATAATTGTAGGAATTTTTCAAATTTTAAACTACATAAAAATGAATGGGCAAAGTGACTTGTACAACTATCACTTAATTTATGGAATAATGACAATAGTAATAGGAATAATTACTATTATCTATAGTGCTACAATAGGAAGCATATTCCGCATAATAATAGGAATATGGATAATATACAGTAGCGTAGTTAGAGCAAGCTCTTCTTTAAAATTAAGAGCAATAAAATCAAACATATGGATATACACTTTAATAATATCTGTTGTAATGTTCTGTTGTGGACTATATATAGTATTAAATCAAGGAACAATAGTAGTAACAGTAGGAGTTTTAATGGTAGTATATGCAATAATGGATATTATAGAAAATATAATATTTTTGCGTAATATAAAACAATTATAAAAATAAAAAAACAGCCATAATAAAAAATCAGCCATAATAAAGAAAAAAGCTTCAATTATGTGGCTGATTTATTGTTGCATAAATCTGAAAAAAAGGCTATAATAATAAAAGAAAACAAAAGGGGTGAAAAAAATGGTAAAAATGTATAATACAAATATAGAAACAAACGAAACAGAAGAAGTATATGAATTTAAAAAAGGAAATTGGATAAACATGATTGCCCCGACAGAAGAAGAGATAGAAATAGTGTGTAAAAAATTAAAAATAAAAGAAGATTTTATAAGATATTCATTAGACTATGAAGAAAAAGCCAGAATAGATACAGAAGATGACGATAATACGATATTATTCATAATAGATGTACCAATAATAGAAAAAGAAAGCAATGAACAAGTATATACCACAATGCCATTAGGAATGATAGTAGTAAGAGATGACTATTTTATAACAGTATCATTAAAACAAAATAAAGTAATTTCAGAATTAGAAAAAAATAAAATAAAAAATAATATAATTACTTATAAAAAAAGTAGAATGATATTACAAATATTCTACAAAAATGCAGAACTATATTTAAAAAATCTAAAAAGAATAAATAAAGAAACCGAAATAGCAGAAAGCGTACTAAAAACATCATTGAAAAATAAAGAATTATTAAAAATGTTATCATTAGAAAAAAGTTTGGTATATTTTACAACATCATTAAAATCAAATGAAGTAGTCATGGAAAAAACATTAAGAGGAAAAATAATAAAACTATACGAAGAAGACGAAGAAATACTAGAAGATGCAATCATAGAAAACAAACAAGCAATGGAAATGTCAAAAATATATAGTGACATCCTAAACGGAACAATGGACGCATACGCATCAATAATTTCAAACAATCTAAATGGGGTAATGAAATTTTTAACATCAATAACAATAATATTAGCCATACCAACAATGATAGCAAGCTATTGGGGAATGAACGTAGAAGTACCAATGGAATTTAGCCATTCGCCATGGGCATTTTATGCAGTAGTAATATTTTCAGTAATATTAGGAATAATAGCAATGATATGGTTAAAAAAGAAAGACATGCTAGACTAAAAATATAAGAATTTAATTTTTGTATAAAAAATAAAAAAATGCATACAATAATGATAAAAATAAGAAAAGGAAGGAATAGAACCATGAAAGTAATAGATACAATCGCGCTTGTTTTAATCATTATTGGAGCTATAAACTGGGGATTAGTAGGAATATTTAACTTCAATTTAGTAGAAGCAATATTTGGTGGACTATCTGTTTTAACTAGAATAATATATATTTTAGTTGGAATTTCAGGTTTATGGGGAATAAAATTAATATTCGATAAAAATTAAAAAAGATGAAAATAAGCAAAAAACAAAAAGAAACCATAAATATTATTTTTATATAATATTATGGTTTCTTTTTTGTTGCATATAAAAATAATAATGTAAAAAGGTAACATAACAATAAAAACAAAAAAGCAAAATAAAATTATTTAAAACGTGAAAATCCCTTTGCCCGTAAATAATTCTTTACAAAAGTAAAAAAATTGTATATAATACTAAAAGAAAAAATTACCACAATGGACTTTCTTAACATTTGTGTACGTTTACGTTTGGTACTGACTAAAATAAAACGTACAAAACAAAAAATAAAGTCCCAAAAAGAACGTAAGGAGGAAAAAAATGTTAAATGCGGTAGGAGTTACTATTAGATTTGGAAAAAGAACACTATTTGAAGACGTAAATATAAAATTCAATAAAGGATGTTGCTATGGAATAATTGGAGCAAATGGCGCAGGAAAATCAACATTCTTAAAAGTTTTGTCAGGAGAACTAGAACCAAGCAAAGGAGAAGTAACAAAAGAAAAAACAGAAAGATTATCTGTATTAAAGCAAGACCACTTTGCTTACGAAGAATACACTGTAATGGATACAGTTATAATGGGAAACCAAGAATTATACAATATAATGAAAGAAAAAGAAGCTATTTATGCAAAACCAGATTTTAGCGAAGAAGACGGAATGAAAGCAGCAAAATTAGAAGAAAGATTTGCAGAATTAGATGGGTGGAACGCAGAATCAGATGCAGCTGTACTTTTAAATGATTTAGGAATAGAAGCAGAAAATCATTATAAATTAATGAGTGAACTAGAAGCAAAAGAAAAAGTAAAAGTACTTTTAGCACAAGCACTATTTGGAAATCCAGATATATTACTATTGGACGAGCCTACAAACGATTTAGACTTAAAAAGTATAGCATGGCTTGAAGAATTTTTAATTAACTTTGAAAACACAGTAATAGTAGTATCACACGATAGATATTTTCTAAACAAGGTATGTACACACATTGCAGATGTTGACTTTGGACAAATAAAAGTATATCCAGGAAACTATGATTTCTGGTATGAATCAAGCCAACTTTTAGCAAAACAAATGAAAGAACAAAATAAAAAGAAAGAAGAAAAAATAAAAGAATTACAAGCATTTATTGCAAGATTTAGTGCAAATGCTTCAAAATCGAAACAAGCAACATCAAGAAAAAAATCATTAGAAAAAATAGAATTAGACGAAATAAAACCATCAAATAGAAGATATCCATACATAGATTTCAAGCCAGATAGAGAACCAGGAAAAGAAATATTAAAAGTTAAAAATATTTCAAAAACAATAAATGGAGAAAAATTATTAGACAATGTTTCATTTGTAGTAAAAGCAGATGATAAAATAGCATTTTTAGCAGACAACGAAAATGCAAAAACAGTATTATTCCAAATAATAGCAGGAGAAATGAAGCCAGACGAAGGTGAAATAGAATGGGGAACTACAATTACAAATACATATTTTCCTAAAGACAACAACTACTTATTCGAAGAAGATATGCCAATAACAGATTGGCTTCGTCAATACTCAAAAGACCCAGACGAAACATATGTAAGAAGCTTCTTAGGGAGAATGTTATTTTCAGGTGAAGAAGCACTAAAATATGTAAAAGTACTATCAGGTGGCGAAAAAGTAAGATGTGTACTTTCAAAAATGATGCTTTCAGGAGCCAACTTCTTAATAATGGACGAACCAACCAACCATTTAGACATGGAAAGTATAACGGCACTAAACGAAGGAATGAAAAAATTTAAAGGAAACATCATATTCACATCACACGACCACCAACTAACACAAACAGTAGCAAATAGAATAATAGATATAAAACTAGATAAAGTTGTAGATAGAGAAGTAACCTACAACGAATACCTAGGAATCGAGTAACACTAGGGACGGTCCTTTCCGTTCCGAATTCGGAACATAAGGGACAGACCTTAAACTATTTGGAAAACTGAAAAAAAGCAAAAAAAGTAACTGTTTTTGGGGACGGGAAAAAAACAGTTAAAGAAAAATTAAATAAAAGGAGATATCAACATGTTCTGTAATAAATGTGGAAAAGAAGTAGAAGAAACAAGCAAATTTTGTACTAATTGTGGTAACTCTTTAGAAGGTTATCTTACAAAAGGAACGATTACATTTGAAAGACAAAATCAATTTTATGGAGTATTAGTGCCAATAAAAATATTTATAGACGGAAAATTAATAACAAGTGTAGCAGCAGGAAAATCTGAAAAAGTAAGAATGCCATTTGGAAAACATAGAATAGCATTTGACATATGGAGTGGAAATGGACAATACGATATAGAAATAACAGAAAAAGCACCAAATGTAAAAGTTATATTTAAATTAGGAGTAGGGGCACTTACATCAAAACCTAAAATTGTTAGTATAACGAAAGAGTAACACTAGGGACGGACTTTTCCGTTCCAAATTCGGAACATGGGGGACATTCCTTTAATAAAAAATGAAATAGGGGCTAAATAATAAAAAGAAAGAAGGTAGTATTATGCCCCGTAAGGCAAGAAAAGATTTAGAGATTGGATTTTTCCATGTAATGGTTCAAGGAATAAAAAAAGAAAAGATATTCTATAATAATAAGTGTAAAGAAAAGTATATATATTTAATGAAATTTTTTAAAGAAAAGCAAAAAATAGACATTATAAGTTTTTGCGTAATGGAAAACCATGTACATATAATTGTATATACAAAAGATATAAATGAACTTACTACATTTATGAGAAAACTAAATACAACATATGCAATAAATTATAATAAAGAGGAAAAAAGAGTAGGGTATGTATTTAGAAATAGATTTGAATGTAAGGAAATAAATAATCAAGATTATTTAACAAAGTGTATTAAGTATGTGCATATGAATCCAGTAAAAGCTGGCATTGTAAAATTAGAAAAAGAATATAGATATTCAAGTTATAATGATTATATAAATAAAAGAGGAATTGTTACAGAAGAATTAATACAAAAAATATTCAATTCAAAATATAATTATTTAAAAGAATTTTTAAAAATTGAATATGATGAAAAACTATTTAAAGAATTAGAAAAAGAAGAAATTACAGAAGGAAAATTGCAAGATGAAATAGATAAATTTATACAAAAAGAAGAGATAACATTAAGAGAATTACAAGAAGAAAAAAGATTAATAAAAAAATTGTATAATTCAATGGAGTTGAAACCAACCAAAACAAAATTAGCAGAAAATATAGGAATAAGTAGAATAAAATTAAGTAAAATATTAAATGACTATAAAGAAATAAAAAAGAAAAATTAGACACAAGGAGTGTCCCAAGTGTTCCGAATTCGGAACGAAAAGGACCGTCCCTGGTGTTCGGAGGTAAAGATGAATATAAATAAACAAATTGCAGAAGAATTAAATATAAAGGAAAATCAAGTTGAAAAGACGGTTGCGTTAATAGATGAAGGAAATACAATACCTTTTATAGCGCGTTATAGAAAAGAAGTTACAGGTGGGCTTTCAGATGAGATTTTAAGAGATTTAGGCGAAAGACTTACATATTTAAGAAATTTGGAAACAAGAAAACAAGAGGTTGTAAATTCAATTGAAAGCCAAGGAAAGTTAACAGATGAGATTGTTATAGCATTACAAATTGCAAAAACTTTATCAGAAGTTGAAGATATTTATAGACCATATAAACAAAAAAAGAGAACAAGAGCAACTATAGCTAAAGAAAAAGGATTAGAACCTTTAGCTAATATTATTTATATGCAACAAGAAAAAACACCTATTTACGATATAGCAAAAGAATATTTAAATGAAGAAAAAGAAGTAAATTCTGTAGAAGAGGCAATTGCAGGAGCGTTAGATATAATTGCAGAAAATATTTCAGATAATGCCGAATATAGAAAACAAATAAAAAGACTTACATATAGAGATGGAATAATTGAGACAAAAGCAACTAAAGAAAATGAAAAATCAAATTATGAAATGTACTATGATTTTAGTGAAAAAGTAAATAGAATTCCAAGCCATAGAATTTTAGCAATTAATCGTGGAGAAAAAGAAGAATTTTTAAAAGTGAAGATAACAAAGCCTGAAGAAAAAATACTAGAGATAATAGAAAAAGACACTATAAAAGGAAATACACAATTCACAGAAATGTTAAAAAATACAATTTTAGATAGTTGGAAACGATTAATTGAACCATCAATAGAAAGAGAAATTCGTTCAGATTTAACTGAAAAAGCAGAAGAACAAGCAATAAAAGTATTTGGACAAAATGCAAAGCAATTATTACTTGGCGCACCACTTTTAGGATTAACTGTTATTGGATTTGACCCTGCCTATAGAACAGGTTGCAAAATTGCAGTAATTGATGAAACTGGAAAATTATTAGACACAACAACAATTTACCCAACAGAACCTCAAAATGATGTTGAAGGTGCTAAAAAAGTTTTAATTAATTTAATAGCAAAATATAATGTAGATATGTTTGCAATTGGAAATGGAACAGCTTCTCGTGAATCTGAACTGTTTGTGGCGGATGTCATAAAAGAAGTTAAAGAAAAATATGGAAAAGAAGTACATTATGCAATAGTTTCAGAAGCAGGAGCGTCAGTATATTCTGCATCTAAGCTTGCAACAGAAGAATATCCAGATATAAATGTTTCTTTAAGAGGAGCAATTTCAATAGCAAGAAGATTGCAAGATCCGCTTGCTGAACTTGTAAAAATAGAGCCAAAAGCAATAGGTGTAGGACAATATCAACATGATGTAGACCAAAAGAAATTAGGAGAAAGTTTAACAGGAGTTGTTGAAGATGCCGTAAACAAAGTAGGAGTAGACGTAAACACTGCAACACCATCACTTTTATCTTATGTATCTGGAATAAATAAAACTATTGCAAACAACATTGTAAAATATAGAGATGAAAATGGAAAATTAAAAGAAAGAAAAGAACTTTTAAAGGTTCCAAAACTAGGAAAAGTAGCATTTGAACAATGTGCAGGATTTATAAGAGTATTTAATGGGAAAAATCCATTGGAAATAACAAGCGTTCACCCAGAAAGCTATGAAGTAGCAGAAAAGTTATTAAAATCTATAGGATACAAAAAGGAAGATTTACTAAATAAAGAATCTTTAAAAGAAATAAAAGAAAAATTAGCAAGAGTAAATATAGAAAATACTAGCAAAGAATTGCAAGTAGGAAGCATGACGTTAAAAGACATTATAGATGAGCTTTCAAAACCAGGAAGAGACCCTCGTGAAGAAATGCCAAAGCCAGTTCTTCGTAGTGATGTTTTAAAATTCGAAGATTTAAGAGAAGGACAAATTTTAACAGGAACAGTCAGAAATGTAATAGATTTTGGAGCATTTGTAGATGTTGGTGTAAAACATGACGGCTTAGTACATATATCTGAAATGAGTGATAAATTTGTTAAAAATCCATCTGAAATAGTTTCAGTAGGAGATGTTGTAAAAGTAAAAGTTATAGCAATAGATATGGAAAGACAAAAAGTAAAATTAAGTATGAAAATATAAACCTAAAAAGAACTTGTAAATAAAAAACGTACAAGTTCTTTTTTGACATCTATAATTAAGAAAAACTTCAATTATATTTTTTTTTAATTTCCTCTATTTCCTCATATTCATTATCTAAAATATCCAAAAAAACATTTACAATATTAGGGTCAAACTGTGTTCCAGAACACCTTTTAAGTTCACTTGTAACATTTACTAAAGGCAAAGAATCTCTATAACTTCTTTTAGAAGTCATGGCATCAAAAGTATCAGCAACAGCAGTAATTCTAGCGGCCAATGGAATTTCATCACCTTTTAATTTAAAAGGATAACCATTCCCATCATATTTTTCATGGTGATATTCAACAATAGGAATAATTTCTTTAAAAACCTTATTTTTAGTTAAAATATCAACACCAAGCATAGTATGAGTTTGAATCTCATAATACTCTTCATTCGTAAGTTTAGATTCCTTCTTCAAAATATTATCAGGAATACCAAGCTTTCCAATATCGTGGAAAAGCCCTCCAATGCGCAAGCTATCTAAATCTTCCTTAGGCAACCCCAACTTTTTGCCAATCAAAACACAATATTCAGAAACTCTATTGCAATGACATTTTGTATAGTGGTCTTTTTTATCTACTTCATCTTCGAAAAAATCAATCAATGCTTGAGAACTATCAGTCGATAAAGAATCGGTAGGAATATTAAAAAAGAATTTCTTTTTATTAGATAAATCTTCCATATAAACCTCCAACACAAAAATATTATAACATAAAAAAATGATTAAAACACTAAAAAAAGGAAAAAATTAAAATAAAGGAGGAAACAAAAATGTATAAAGTGAAAAAAAGCTCAAAACAAAAATTAAAAAATCTAGCACTTATATTTGTAATAATAGTATTAACCTCTATAAGCAGCATCTTTTGTTACAAAATATATGAAGGAATACAAATAAATACATACGAAACACAAGGAGTAGAAGCAACCAAAACAATAAAAAGCGTAGAAGCAATGAAAGAACAAGGCACTCAAATAACAGAAGTCATTGAAAAAATCACATCATGTGTTGTGGGAATTTCAAAAATAAAAAATGCAGGAAGCACAATATTCTTAAAAGATGGTGCAAGTCAATTAGGACTAGGAACAGGAGTAATAGTATCAGAAAATGGATATATTTTATCTAACGAACATGTTACAGGAAGCAAATATAGCAACTGCTATGTAACACTAGAAAATGGAAGAAGCTATACGGCAAACGTAGTATGGTCAGACAGTAATTTGGATTTATCAATATGTAAAATAAGCGTAAAAAACTTGCCATATGCAATCTTAGGCGATTCAAACAACGTGCATGTGGGAGAGCAAGTATATGCAATAGGAAATCCAATTGGGTATGAATTTCAAAGAACAGTAACCGCAGGAATTATCAGTGCAACAAATAGAACTGTTAGAATAGACGAAAACGACCAAAGCGTGTATATGGAAGATTTAATTCAAACAGATGCAACAATAAACCCAGGAAATAGCGGAGGACCGCTCATCAATTTAGATGGAAACGTAGTAGGAATTACATCTGTAAAAATCACATCAGCAGAAGGAATAGGCTTTGCAGTTCCAATAAACATAACAAAACCAATAATAGAAGCATATATAAAAGAAGATAAATTTGAAGAAGCAACACTAGGAATATTTGCATATGACAAAAACATAATTCCATATATAGACGAAAAAGTAGAATCAACGCAAGGAATATATGTAGGGCAAATTGCATTAGACTCAAACGCTGCAAAAACAGGATTAAAAATAGGAGATGTAATTACAAAAATAGACAATCTAAAACTAAATAAAATGTGCGATTTAAGATGTTATATATACACTAAAAAGCCGGGAGAAGAAGTAAATCTTACAATTCTAAGAAACAATAAAGAACAACAAATAAAAGTAACATTAGGAAAAAAATAAGATAGAAAAAATATAAAAGGAGGATTTTAATGGATAATTCATATTGGATTTCTTCTGTAAAAGATAATAAAAAAGAATATGAAAAATTACAAGAAGAAATAAAAACAGAAATTGCAATAATAGGAGGAGGCTTAACAGGGCTTAGTTGTGGCTATTATTTAAGCAAAGAAAACAAAGAGGTAGTTATACTAGAAAAAAACACAATCTGCAGCCATACAAGTGGAAATACAACAGGAAAAATAACAAGTGGACATGGTTTGTTTTATAATTATTTATTACAAACAGAAGGAAAAAATAAAGCAAAACAATATTTAGAAGCAAACGAAAAAGCAATAAAAAATATAGCTAAAATAGTAGAAGAAGAAAACATTAAATGTGATTTTGAAAGACAAGATGCATACATTTTCACACAAAAACAAGAAGAAGTTGAAAAAATAAAAAAAGAAGTAGAAGCATTAGAATATTTAGAATTTCCATGCGAACTAGTAAAAGAAATACCATTGCCAATAAAAAATAAAGAAAAAGAATCCAACAAAAATCATATAAGCATAGAAAAAGAAGTATTAGCAGCAATAAAATACAAAAATCAAGCACAATTCAATCCATGTTTATATGCAGAAGGTCTGGCAAACAAAATAGAAGAAAGAAAAGGAAAAATATATGAACACACAAAAGTATTAGACATTAAGAAAAAAGAAGATGAATATGAAATTATAACAGATGAAGCAAAAGTAAATGCAAAAATAGTTATACTTGCATCACACTATCCAATAATAACATTTCCGGGATTTTATTTTATGAAAATGTATCAAGAAACCTCATATCTAATAGCAGTAGAAACCAAAGAGCCACTATTTGAAGGAATGTATATATGTACAGAAGAGCCAACTATATCTTTAAGAACAGCAAAAAATGGAGAAAAGCGCTTGCTATTAGTAGGAGGAATGAAGCACAAAACAGGAGAAAAAATAGACTTAAAAGATAGTTATAAAAAATTAGAAGAAATTGCCAAAAGCCTTTATCCAGATAGCAAAGTGTTATACAGATGGAATACAGAGGACTGCATATCCTTAGACAAAATACCATATATAGGAGAATTTTCAAACTTAATGCCAAATGTATATGTAGCAACAGGATATAAAAAATGGGGAATGACAACCTCAAACATTGCAGCAAATATAATTACAGACAAAATTTTAGGAAAAGAAAATAAATATAAAGAAGTATTTGAATCAACAAGATTAAAACCAATAAAAAATCATAAAGAATTAGCAAATATATTAAAGGAAGTAAGCTATTCATTAGTAATTAATAAACTAAAAAACATAGAAGAATATGTAAAAGATGTAAAACAAGGAGAAGGAAAAATAATAGAAATAGAAGGTCAAAAAATAGGAGCATATAGAGATGAGAAAGGAAAAATATTTTTAATAAAACCATATTGCAGTCATTTAGGATGCATGCTTTCTTGGAATAATTTAGACAAAACATGGGACTGCCCATGTCACGGTTCAAGATTTAATTATGAAGGAAAACAAATATATGACCCAGCAATCAAAGATTTGGAAAAAATAGAAGAATAAATTAGAAATTAAATATAAAAAGAGTATTAATCAAATTTTGTTAATACTCTTTAAAAGTTATACAAGATTATTATAATGATACTCATAAATGAAATTAGTATTGACAAGTAAAAGAATTAGAGATTAAATAGAAGATGTAAAAAATATAAATAAAAGGGGGAAAATGTCGATGAATTCAGCAGGAATGTCAGAAACATGGATGAAAAGTGTAGATACACTAGCAAGCACACAATCAACGATTAGTGCAAATGAAGTAGTAAGCAAGGCGGTTAAAACAACAGCAGTAATGCAAGGCATTAGTTCAGTATTAATCATAGCAGGATTAATAGCAGGCATTGTATATATGATAAAAAGCCAAAAGCCTAACAAGCAAAAAATACTTATCGGAGTGGTTATTATAGTAGTACCATTTATTATTAGATGGATACTAAATATGATAAGCTTTAAAATGTTATTGAACGGTTAGATTAAATATTAGAACTATTAAAAAAATTTTATAGAATTTTTAAGAACTACCAAAAGAGTATTAATCAAATTCCTTAGATTAATACTCTTATAGAGTTTTGTAAACTTACAATGATTCAAAGCTATCCACATTATATAAATAATTGCAAGTTTATTATATTATAGGAAAATTCTACTTTTATATAAAAAGAACAAAAAAATAAAAAGCACAATAAATATGCCTCAAAATTTGAATTTTGAAGTTAAAGTGGTAAGTTGTCATCATCTTCAATATCTTCAGGGTTATAACCTTAAAACTTTGTTGATTCATCTTCCCATCATTCATCACCGGACCAAAGTTCTTCATCATAATCCTCATCAGATATTTTAGTACAAGCATTTATATATTCTATAAAATTAAGAAATTCATTATTAGACATAGAATCAATCATTCTTTTAAAATTATCTTTCTGAAATACAAACAAATTATTATATTGATGCTGCAAGATATTTAGGGTTAGTAAGTAAAAAGAGAAATGATGGAAATATAGTATTTGAATTAACTGAATTAGGAAGGAAAATTTTAAATTTAGGATATAAACAAAGACAACTAGAATTTGTCAAATTAATATTAAAGAATAAAGCTTTTAATAATTACTTAAGATTATATTTCGAAAATTCTGAAAAGCCTAAGACTATTGATACAATAGAGATAATGAAACATTGTGATTTGTATAATATTGAAAGTGAAAGTACTTATAAAAGAAGATCGTCAACAATTCGAGGCTGGATTGAATGGATTTTAGCTTTAACAAAAATGTAAATATATAAAGATAAGAGAAAAATAATAATTGATAGTATCTTTTTCTTATCTTATTATAATAATTAGATAAATAGGTAAGTGTGTAGAGGAGGTAAAAATTTAAATATGGATAAGTTTAAGGAAATAAGACCTATTGTACTTGGAATAGTAAAAAAGGACAATAAAATTTTAGTTAGTGAAGGATATGATAAAACTAAAAATGAAACATTTTATAGAAGTATAGGTGGAGGTATTGAATTTTTAGAAAATAGCAAAGATGCTTTAAAAAGAGAATTTAAAGAAGAACTTAATATAGATATTAATGTAGGAGAATTTTTAGGTATTTCTGAAAATATATTTACTTATAACGGAAAAAATGCACATGAATTGATATTATTTTATAATGTTGATATAAATGATTCAGATTATAAAGAAAAATATCATATAATTGATGATAATTGTGAAACTGATGCAACATGGATTAATATTGATAAATTTATAAATAAGGAATTAAAAATATATCCAGAAGAAGTATTTAAATATTTAAACAACTAAATCATATTGTAAATTAAATAATTGTATTTTGTATATAAAATTATGTCAATGATTTTTGAATATTCACAAAAATTTCGTGCTAGACTAATAAATTTAGTATAGGTCAAAAATATTAAAAAAATTGACTTATAGAAATTTATAGGTCGAAAAATTGTGAAATTTTGACCTATAAAAATCACATAGAATTGCAAAGAAAAATGAAGACATTCGAGATAACATATAAAAATAAGTAAAAACAAGACCTGATTTACATATATAGGTTTACAATAGATATGTCACAATAAAATAAAAAATAGGAAATACCAATTTATGATATAATGTTTTTAACCACAAAAACGTTTATCGAAAGAAGGTATTTCCTATGAATAGTATAACACAAGATATAAAGTTTAAGCAATCAGTTGTAAAATATTCTTTAAAAAATGGAGTAACAGCTGCAGCAATACAATATAACTTACACAGAAAAACGATATAAAGATGGAGAGAAAGATATGATGGAACATTAGAATCATTAGCCAATAGATCTAGAAGACCACATAGAAGTCCTAATGCACATACAGATGAAGAAATAAAATTAATAAAGAATTATAAATATAAAAATAAGGATACAGGGTTAGTTGTTTTATGGGTAAAATTAAGAAGAGCAGGATATAAAAGAAGTGTAACTAGTTTATATAGAATGATGATAAAACTAAAAATATATAAAAAAGCCCCAAGCAAGAAGAAAACATATGAACCAAAAGCATATCAACAGATGACTTATCCAGGTCAAAGAGTGCAAGTAGATGTTAAATATGTACCAATGAAATGTTTAACAAAGGAATTAAAGGAAAAAGGCGAAAGATATTTCCAATATACAGCAATAGATGAATATACAAGACTAAGAAAATTGTGGTTTGCAAAAGAACATAGTACATATGAATCAAGTGAATTTGCAAAAATAATAGTAAAGAGATTTCCATTTAAAATAGAAGAAATACAAACAGATAATGGTTTTGAATTTACGAACAGATTAAGTTATAACACAAGTATAAGAGATAGAAAGACGAAATTTGAGCAAACATTAGAAGAGCTGAGAGTAAAGCATAAATTAATAAAACCATATACACCAAGACATAATGGAAAAGTAGAAAGAAGTCATAGAAAAGATCAAGAAAGGTTTTATTATAATAAAGTATTTTGTAGTTTTGAGGATTTAGTAAATAGAGCTAAATATTGGATAAAAGAATATAATAATTTTCCTATGAGACCATTAAAATGGCTAAGTCCAAAGGAAAAATATTTAGAATATATAAATAGTTAAAGTACAAAAATCATAAATTGGCTTATCAAACATAGTCATACCAATAAAGTGTGACATATGTTTGACAAACCTACAATTTAAAAATATTGAATGTTCGCTTTAATTTATTCTTAAAATATGATATAGTTAAATAGAAATTTTATATTAAAATATAAGTATAAACTAATAATCGATATATTGAACAATTTTAATGGTGAAAGGGTGTTTAATATGGAAATATATATAATAGTAAGCTTATTTGTAATAGTTATAGGTTTAATTATATTTTCATTTTATAATAGAAAGAACAATAAAAAGGAAAAAGAAATAAAAAATGAAGTTAGTTTATCATTAGAAAACAATATAAATAATTTTCCTGATATACAAATAATAGAAAATGCAACTATAATCCCATCAGATAAAAATAAAATTATAGATTCTAATGTAAAAAATGCTATATCTATATTAGATAATTCCATTTCAAAATCCTCAATTGTTGGGAAAAATCTAGGAACTGCAAGTAAAGCATTAAATAGCGACAAAGCTTTCTTTTCAGCAGCTAAATCAGGCACTGAAAATATGATGAAAGTTAAAGGTTCAAATGAATTATACGGAACGCAAATGATAAACGGGAAATTTAGCAAGAACACAAAATTTTTGAGCGAAGATAAGATGGTGGCTAATATGGGAAAAGATGCTCTAGTAAATGCAGGATTTAATGCTGCATCTATGGTTGTTGGACAATACTATATGAATGAAATAAACGACAAATTAGAAAATATACAACATGATATAGATGGAATTGCTAATTTTTTAGATACTCAATATCAAGGTAAACTTATGTATATTATTTCAAAAATACAAGAAGTATTAGAAAACAAAAATGAAATTATAAGCAATGATTTTTCAAGAGATAAAAGATATGATGAAATTTCAAGAGTAGAAGAAAATTGTGCAGAGTTATTAACTCAAGCAAATGCTAGTATAGTAAAATATTTGAAAGATGAATTGGATTACAAGAATTATGAAAAAAATGTAAAAGAAATTCAAATGTGGTCAGTAAGGCAACAAATATTAATAAGATTATTAGCAGAAATAGGAGATTTAAGATATGTACTTGCAAATGGAAACGAAACATCAAAATCAGCGCATAGCCAATATAATAAATATATAACACATACTAACAAAGTAAATGAACAGCTTGATGGTTGGCACGAAGTATATTGTGAAAAGTTCGGTATTAGTAAAACAGAACATAGAAGAAAAGCAAATTTCTTTGAGATAAGAAAAAATACAATAGGAAAAATAAATGAAGATTGGGCTTATAGTAAGCTAGATGAGAGCATAGAAACAATGATAGAAAGTCAAACGAATGTTAAAAAGTTACTCCCATATAGTAAAGATAAACAAGATGATAATATTACAATATTAAAACATAATGGTGAGTACTATAATCTGCCTAGTGCAAGTAAATAGCATATAAAATGTTGATAGATATATTAAACTTGGAGGAAAAAATGGAGATAGTAAAACCTTTTGTAAAATGGGCTGGAGGTAAAAATAGCTTAATCCCACAATTAACTAAATATTATCCTTTTGAGCTTAAAAATGGTACTATTGAAAGATATATAGAACCATTTGTTGGTGGTGGAGCTGTTCTAATTGATATTTTACAAAAATATGAAGTAAAAGAAGCTTATGCTTTTGATATAAATAAAGATTTGATTAATTGCTATAATGTTATAAAAACAAATGTAGAAAATTTGATTCAAGAACTGGATAAAAAAGAAAAGGAATTTTTAATCCTAGATAATGATGCTAGACAACAATACTTTTATGATATTAGAGCAGAATATAATTCTTATACATTAAATGAAGATATCGATGTAAAACGAGCATCTGAATTTATATTCTTAAATAGGACGTGTTTTAATGGATTATACAGAGTTAATAAAGATGGAAAATTTAATGTACCATGTGGCAAATATAAAAATCCAACTATTTGTGATTCAAATAATTTAAGGAATTTATCAAATCTAATAAAAAATGTAACATTCGAATATGGTGACTATAAAAAAAGTGAAAGTTTTGTTAATGAAAATACTTTTGTATATTTTGATCCACCATATAGACCTTTATCAATTACATCTGGATTTACATCTTATACAAAAGAGGATTTTAACGATGATAATCAAAAAGAACTAGCAAATTATTTTTATAAATTAGACTTAAAAAATGCTAAATTAATGTTAAGTAACTCAAATCCAAAAAATGTTAATAAAGATGATAATTTCTTCGAGAATATTTATAAAGGTTTTGTTATAAACGAAGTTTCAGCAAAAAGAATGATAAATGCAAATGCAAAAGGACGTGGAGAAATTTCAGAATTGTTAATAACAAATTATGAGGAGCAATCAAAATGGGAGTCTCAAAACAATTCTACTATGAAAATGATAGCTTCAGCCTAATATATGATGATACATTTAATGCTTTAAACTCATTTGAAGATAGTACATTTGATATGATATTCGCAGATCCACCATATTTTTTATCTGATGATGGAATAACATGTAGTGGTGGAAAAATGGTTAGTGTTAATAAAGGAGAATGGGACAAGTCTTTATCAATACAAGATAAACATAACTTTAATAAAAAATGGATAAAAGAATGTTATAGGGTATTAAAAGATAATGGAACAATTTGGATTAGTGGAACATTACACAATATTTATTCAATAGGTATGGCTCTTGAAGAAGAAGGATTTAAGATAATAAATAATATAACTTGGCAAAAAACTAATCCACCACCTAACTTGGCATGCAAAACATTCACACATTCTACTGAAACAATACTATGGGCTAAAAAGGATTTAAAGAAAAATAAATACACTTTTAATTATGACTTAATGAAAGAGCTAAACAATAATAAACAGATGAAGGATGTTTGGACCACTTCTCTAACAAAACATTCTGAAAAGAAACAAGGAAAACATCCAACACAAAAACCTTTAGAAATATTAGATAGAATAATACTTGCATCTACAAATGAAAATGATTTAATTTTGGACCCTTTTTGTGGAAGTAGTACTACAGGTATTGCAGCATCAAAATTAAATAGAAAGTACATAGGAATTGATAATAATAAAGAATATTTAGATTTATCTATAAGAAGATTTGAAGAATTAAAGGAGGAATAGCTATGAAAAGAAATTTTGCAGAGTGGTTACTTACCTTTACAGATAGTATTGCAGATTATAAATATTATATAGACTTTGAAACAATATATAGAAATGCAGAAGAACATAAACTTGAATTAAATATGATGAATTCCTTAATCGGTAGTAAAAATATTGAAACCGATTTTGAAAATTTAGTAAAGAAATATCCTGAAGTTCTAAAGTGTATTCCAACACTACTAGCAGTAAGGCAATATGAAATAATAGTTTTAGATAGTGACGGAAACAAGTTTGAATACAACTTTAAGAAAATGAATTATAATGTAGCACAATATAAAGTATTTATGAAAGAAACAGGATTATTTGACTTAATACAAAATCATCTTGTAAATAATTTGTACGACTATGTTTTAGGCGTAGAGTCTGGATTAAATTCAAATGCTAGAAAAAATCGTGGTGGACATTTAATGGAAGATGTTGTAGAAAGATTTATTCAAAAAGCAGGATTTAAAAAGAATGAAACTTATTTCAAAGAAATGTATTTGCAAGATATAGAAGAAAAATGGAAGTTAGACATGTCATTTATTAGTAATCAAAATCAATCTACTAAAAGATTTGACTTTGTTGTAAAAACTGATAAATGTATATATGGTATTGAAACTAATTTCTATGCAGCAGGAGGATCAAAACTAAATGAAACTGCAAGAAGTTATAAAATGATTGCAGAAGAAGCAGAAAAAGTAGTTGGTTTTGAATTTGTATGGTTTACTGATGGAATGGGATGGATTTCTGCTAGAAATAATTTAAAAGAAACATTTGATAAAATGGATAATATTTATAACATTGCAGACATGAAAAATGGAATCATGAAAGAAATATTCAATTAAAAAACTAATGAAAAGCAAAGTAATAATCTATTTATAGAATTATTTTGCTTTTTATTAATATGGAGGTTTTTATGAAAGAAGTATTAAAATATATTGCTTTAATTTTTTGTTTTATTTGTATATCATTATTAGCAATTTGTATTATACAAAACGCAATTACATTGTTATTTATTAATGGATGGTTAACAGATAGCTATACAACAGGAGAATATCTTAACTTTTATGCTTCTCTTCTTGTTGGAATAGGAACAATTAGTTTAGGAATTGTAACAATAAATCAAACAAAAGATGCAAATAAACTAAGTCATAGATTATTAGATAAAGAACTTTTGGATGAATATTGTTGTATACAATTAAAGCCTAAAATAGATTTATTAATAAAACATAATGAAAATAATAAAATTACTATGTCGGCTCATCATAAATTAGATAATGGTGCTACAATTGCAATAGAAAAAACAGATAAAGAAATTGAAAAATTAAATGAATATTATATAAAACTATATTTTAAAGATACTTCAAAAGGTGTAATAAAAGAAATTAAAATTCAGGATTTACTATGTGTACAAGATCCATTAAAAGATGGTGGATTGTATTGGGAAGATAATGATGATAAAGATCCTATACCATGTGGTCTACATATTGATTTTAATGACAGTGTTCAATTAAATTGGATCTCGGATAATGAATTTTATACTCACTTAAAGATATATTCTCCTTATAATGGTTTATTTTCAAGTATGATTGAAAATGATGCTTGCTCATGCTTAATGTTTAATTATACACTAACAAGTATAACTAATGTTCAGACTACAATGTTATTCAAGATATGGTTTCAAAGGAATAAAGAAGGTGAAATAGATGTAATACATACAAATACCAATATTATAAATACAGAGTTGCTTATATAGCTTTTATTATTTAGAAAGGAGAAAAAATGAATACTGAAAATATATTAAATCTTATTTCTAGTAACTTATTTTCTAATATATGTACGTTTCTATCAGCCGTAGGAACTATAGGTGCAGTCATTGTATCATTACATTTAAGTAGGAAAAATGAAAAAATAAAATATAAGATAACAAGAAACTTTATAATTCCTATTGGATTTGTTGGTGATTTTTTAGGAAATTATTACTCTTTATCATTAATAAACTTATCAAAATACTTAAGTATTACAATAGAATCAAATCCATATATACAAACACCAAAAGGTAATTTAACAGTAATTAAAAATATAGATTGGGAAGACAAAAATCAGCTACCAAAAGTTATAAATTATGGAGAAAAATATACAATCACAATTGATAAGGCTACCGTACAGGAAATACTACAAAATGTAAAAGCCAAAAAAATTAAGTTTATATTCAAAGATATATTTGGAAAAATCTATGTTCATAAAATAAATAGGAAAGAACTGGAGCAATTTATTATACTAAAGTAATCAAGGGCGAGAACAAATATCTCGCCTTTTTTATTTTCCAAAGCATATTATTGCTAGCTGAACACCGTCAACAAATCCATTTCTATAATACTTTTTATTCCAGTAACTTAAATAAGCCATAAAATTTTTTTCAAGTTCATTTAATTGTTTCTCAACATATTTTCTATTTTGCTGAGGTACATTTTTCAAAACTTTTTCATATATTTCATCAATAAATAATTTATGCTTTTTATCTTCCTCATTAAGATAGCATAAAATATTTTCTTCTCTAAATTCTAACCACTCTTTTAATATATCATCATTTAATTCTCTAAAATTTTTCATCTATTATTCACCTTATATTTTAATTTTTTATAAAAGGGATTGGGACTTATCCCATTGAACAGAATGTGGAGCAAGGAGAACTTCGGTCTCCCAAATTCAGTGCTTGCTGGCTGGGACAAGAAATTGAATTATAAAATAATTTATTGCACCTATTTTAGTACTTTACTTTGTTCCTAAAGAGGTATTTATTTTTTAATTATTGTTACTTTATTTTTACTTTTTGGGGTACATAAATTCATTTTATAGTACATCTTTTATTCCCTTTTTTGTACTTTTATTTTTCCATTAACTCATTTTTTAGAAACTATTTTTATACATAAACTAATTCTTTAAGTACAATTTCTTCAGCTCTATTTTTTATATTATTCATACATCTGACCCACTCCATTTGGTCTTTTGCTTTTAATTCTTCATTAATATTTTCTTGCTCTGCCATCTGCTTAATTAACTTTTTTACTCTCTCATTTGCAGTAGAATCTACATTTCCTAACTCAAATGGAACAGATCCATTAATCATAAGAAAAGTATAATAACCTTTCTTATGTTCTTTCAAATACTCTAGTCTTAATAGTCCATATTTGCCTATATTTTCGATTTTTTCATCTTCAGCAGGAAATGATACCTTTGGAAGATAAAAGTCTCCTATTTTTTGATATTCTAATTCTTTTTTACTCATAATATATTCACTCCTTTAATATTTTCTTTTTAGTATGTAATAAATATTAATATAATTATTTATATTATAATTAGTATTATTACATCGTAATTTTTCCGACTATAGTATCGTAAAATTTCCGTATCATGAAACAAAAAATTTACGATTCATACATTTTTACATGATTAATCTTACCAACATATATAATGTTGTTCTTCTTAAAACCTGTCCTTTTTTCACGAATTAATTTCTTATTCTTTAATTCTTTAAATGCTTTTGTAACAGTTTTATCTGAAAGATTAAGCTTCTCCTGAGCTTCTTTTCTTGAAAATATAATATAAATATCTCCGTCTTTATCTGTCCATTTATTTTTTATAGATAAAGATAATCTGTCTAGTAATAGTCCATATAATACCTTACTTGCTAGGCTTAAATCTGTATAATATGGATTTACAAATAGCTCTTTTGGTACTTGGAAAAAACTATTTTCCAGAAACTCATTTGCTTTATATGGTATAAAATACATATCAATAGCCTCCTTTTTGTGTTTTACTTTTTGGCACTCAAAGTAGCTAAATATCAACGTTTTTTGCTTTGCGGAAATTTTCGGAACATTTCTTCTTGTAAAAATCATTTTGCGGAACATTTTTTTGAACAAAAAATTCGAATTTTTAGGAATTTTTCAGCATTTTTGAGAATAAATAAAAAATAAGCTATTTCCTAAAAATCTTAGAAAATAGCTCATTTAACTGCTTCTGACTGTTCATGAATTCTAATGGATTTTTATCATAAACTGTCTAAATATGGTCGAGGTGACAGGGATCGAACCTGCGACCTCATGGTCCCAAACCACGCGCGCTACCAACTGCGCTACACCTCGAAGACCACTTTCAAATGCTTAATAATAATATCATATATAGAGAAAAATTTCAATAGTTTTTAGCAAAAAACTCAAAAAAACTCAAAAAAATTGAAGAAAAATTGGAGAAAAATCATAAACTTTAGTTGAAAAAATTATAAAAATTCAAAAAACAACCATTAAAAAACATATTATAACTAAGAAAAAGAGAAATACCCCTATATTTACAAAATACCATAAGGAGTATATAATATAAAAATAGAAAATCAATTTAATAATCTTAACCCCAAAATTGCATAATAAAATTAAAACAATAAAGTTTATACAAAACTAAAAAATAAAAAGAATAAAAAATAGGAAAGGATGATAAAAAATGAAAGAAATTATTTTAAATGTAGAAGGAATGGTATGCACAGGTTGTGAAAAAAGAGTGGAAAACTCTTTAAAAGAAATTAAAAATGTGAAAGAAGTAAATGCAAATCATGAAAATAATAAAGTAATAATAAAAATGGAAGATGAAGCAAATATAAATGAAATAAAGGAGAGAATTTGTGAATTAGGTTTTGAAGTAAAAGAATAATAAAATAAAGAAATCGAGAGGAAAAATAAAATGAAAAATATTATTTTAGGCATAGAAGGAATGACTTGCAGTGCATGTTCAAATGGGCTAGAAAAATATTTAAATAAGCAAAATGGGATAATAGAGGCAAGCGTAAATTTAGTAATGGCAAATGCTACAATCTATTATGATGAAAACGTATTAAATCAAGAAAAAATTGAAAAATATGTAAAACAGGCAGGATTCAAAAGTACAGGAATATTCAAAGAATTCAAAATAGAAAATAAAAACAAAACAGAAAAAATAAAATTTATTGTGTTTACAATTTTAGCAATTATACTCATGTATATTTCAATGGGGCATATGATAAATTTACCAACAATTAATTTATTAGACCCTCATAAAAATCCAATAAATTATACAATAGCGCTATTAATATTAACAATAGCATTTTTAGTGTATGGATATGATATTTTAAAAAACGGAATAAAAAATCTAATACATTTAATTCCAAATATGGATACTTTAGTTACAATTGGAGTATTAAGTAGCCTAGCATATAGTATATATGGAGCAATACAAATATTTAATGGAAATCATCATTTTGTAATGAATTTATATTTTGAATCTGCAGCGATTATAATTTATTTTATAAAATTAGGAAGATATGTAGATGGAATTAGCAAAGACAAAACAAGAGAAGCTATAAAAAAATTAGTTGAAATAACACCAAGCATGGCAACCATTGAAATAGATGGCAAGACAAAACAAGTAACACTAGATGAAATTAAAAAAGGTAATATTTTAATTGCAAAACCGGGGGAAAAAATAGCAGTAGATGGAGAAATAATAGAAGGAAAAGCACATTTAGATGAAGCTTTTATAACAGGAGAAAGTAAACCAGTAAATAGGAAAGTAGGAGAAAAAGTAATTGCAGGAAGTCTAAATTATGATGGATTTATAAAATATAAAGCAGAAAAAATTGGAAAAGAATCAACAATATCAGAAATAGTAAGATTAGTAATAGAAGCAAGTAATACCAAAGCACCAATAGCAAAAATAGCAGATAAAATTTCAGGTTACTTCGTGCCAATAGTTATTTTAATAGCGATAACAACCTTTATGCTATACCTAATATTAGGTTATGATATATCAGTAGCAATAAGCACATTTGTTACTGCATTAGTAGTTGCATGTCCATGCAGTTTAGGTTTAGCAACACCACTTGCAATAGTTGTAAGCGAGGGAGTATGCGTAAATAATGGAATATTAGTAAAGAAAAGTGAAGTGTTGGAAAATGCCTCAAAAATAAACACTATAGTATTAGATAAAACAGGAACCTTGACTTATGGAAAATTAAAGATTTCTGAAATATATAATTATAGTGAAATGAATAACGACCAATTAATGCAAATAGTTGGTAGTATAGAAGAAAAATCAACACACCCTATAGGAAAAGCTTTTACAGACTATATGGAAGCTAAAAAACAAGAAAAAATAGAAGTAAAAACCTTCGAGAACATTGCAGGATACGGAATTATAGGAACAATAGAAAATGACGAAATAATACTAGGAAATAGAAAATTTGTAGAAAAGTATAATATTCAAAATGAACATATAGAAGATGAAAACAAATTAACAGCAGAAGGAAATAGCATAATTTATGTAATAAAAAATAAAAGGATTATTGCATTAATTGGGGTAAATGACGTAGTAAGAGAAAATGCAAAAGAAGTAATAGAAAAAATGAACAATAAAAATATACAAACAATTATGCTTACAGGAGATAATACAAAAACGGCAGAAAAAATAGCAAGTAAACTAGGAATTACAAAAGTAATATCAAATGTATTACCAGTTCAAAAAGCAGAAATAATAGAAAATTTGAAACAAGAGAAAAAAATAGTAATGATGTGCGGAGATGGAATAAACGACAGTTTAGCTATTACAGAAGCAAATATAGGAGTAAGCGTAAAAAGTGGAACAGATATAGCAATGGATTCAGCAGACGTAATACTAACAAAAAATGACTTAAATTCAATATTAAAATTGATAGAAATAAGCAAAAGAACAGTAAGAAATATAAAACAAAATTTATTCTGGGCATTTTTCTATAATATTTTAATGATACCAATAGCAATAGGAATACTAAAACCAATAGGCATTTCAATAAATCCAATGTGGGCAAGCTTGGCAATGGTGGTAAGCAGTTTAACCGTAACACTAAATGCGTTAAGATTAAAAAAATAAAATATATTTAGTTACCTTTAGGGACGTTTCTAAAAGGGGAATCTGTCCCCAAAGGTAATTTTTAACTGCTTTTGATGACGGAGCAAAAAAACAGTTAAGCTTAACCCAAAAAATTATTTTTATAAATTATTTAAGTTTATTTATAAATTTTCCAATCTAATTGAAAAATTAAATAAAAGAAAGTAATAGTACAAAATGAAATTTTATAAAGATAGTTAAATAAAAGAGTCGAAAAATAGACAATAAGGTCGATAATTTCTCAAAAAAATTATCAATTTTATGTTTACAAACAAAGTAAAATATGATATAAATAATAAAACTTCAATAAATCAAATTTTTATTCAAATAAAAATTATTTCTAAACAAAAATCCAAAAAGAAAGAGGAAAAAATGTTATCAATAATAAAAAGCATGTCATTAACAGGGCTAGATGGCTATTTAGTTTATGTACAAGTGGATATTTCAGCAGGAATGCCAGGATTCGAAATAGTAGGACTGCCAGACACAAGCATAAAAGAAGCAAAAGAAAGAGTAAAAACAGCAATTAGAAATTCTGGTTATGAACTGCAAAGCAGAAAAATACTCGTCAATTTAGCTCCAGCAGATACAAAAAAAGAAGGTTCATTTTTTGACTTACCAATAGCAGTGGGAATACTTGCAAGCTTAGGAGAAGTAAGTAAAGAAAAAATAGAAAATATTGCATTTGTAGGAGAGCTATCACTTGATGGAAAACTAAATGCAGTAAATGGAATATTGCCAATGTGTATAGAAGCGAAAAGACTACGGAATAGCCAAAATAATAATTCCTTTGCAGAATGCAAAAGAAGCAGCAGTTGTGCAAGGAATAGAAATATTAGGAGCAAAAACTTTAAATCAAGTAATAAATTATTTAAATTCTGAAGAAGAAATTCCAAAACAAAAAATAGAAATAGATAAAATATTTGAAAAACAATTTGAAACCTTGCTAGATTTTTCAGAAGTAAAAGGGCAGGAAAATATAAAAAGAGCGTTAGAAGTTGCGGCAGCAGGAGGACATAACTGTTTACTAATAGGAACACCGGGCTCACGGAAAAACAATGATGGCAAGAAGAATACCATCAATTTTGCCTAATTTAAGCTTCGAAGAAGCACTAGAAACCACAAAAATACACAGCGTGGCAGGAGTTTTACCAAAAAATACACCATTAATAACCATAAGACCATATAGAGCACCACACCATACAATTTCGCCGGTATCACTTGTAGGCGGCGGGAAAATACCAAAGCCGGGAGAAATAAGTTTGGCACATAATGGAGTGCTATTTTTAGACGAGCTTCCAGAATTTAATAAAAGCACCCTAGAAGTGCTTAGAGGTCCATTAGAAGACGGAATAGTCACAATAAGTAGAATAAATGCAACACTTAGCTATCCGTGCAATTTCATGTTAGTAGCCTCAATGAACCCATGTCCCTGCGGATTCTATGGGTCAAAGGAAAAGGAATGTACGTGTTCTCCACAAGCAATACAAAAATATATGGGCAAAATAAGTGGCCCACTATTAGACAGAATAGACATACAAGTAGAAGTAACACCAGTAAAATATGAAAAATTACAAGGAACAGAAAAAATAGAAACATCTGTTAAAATAAAAGAAAGAGTAAATAAAGCAAGAGTTATACAACAAAATAGGTATAAAGAGTTAGAAATACATTCAAACTCTCAACTAACTCCAAACTTAATAAAAAAATATTGTAAATTAGGCGAAAAAGAAAAACAAATATTAAAAAAAGCTTTTGAAACACTAGGACTAAGCGCAAGAGCACATGACAGAATTTTAAAAGTAGCAAGGACAATAGCAGACCTAGATGAAAAGGAAAATATAGAAACTAGCCATATTACAGAGGCAATTCAATATAGAAACTTAGATAAAAAATATTGGAGTAATTAAATATCCTCAAAATAAACAAGAAAGAAGGAAGTAAATGATAAATAAGATATATGAAATAAGCGAAGGAGATAAACTTTATCCAGAAAAATTATTAAAAATAAAAGATAGGCCAAGCAAAATATATGCAGTAGGAAACGTAAAATTACTTAAAAATAAAGCAGTGGCAATAGTTGGCTCAAGAATAAGTACCACATATGGAGAACAATATGCTGCAAAATTTGCAAAAGAAATAGCACAAAAAGGTATAACAATAGTAAGTGGATTAGCAAAAGGAATAGACACAACAGCACACGAAAATTCAAAAAAAGAAAAAGGAAAAACGATAGCAGTATTAGGATGCGGATTTAATCACATATATCCAATAGAAAATGATGATTTATTTAATAGTATAATAGAAAATGGAGGCTGCGTAATAAGCCAATATCCGCCAGATACAGACATAAATTTAAAAGAAGTACCATTCAGAAATAGAATTATATCTGCACTTTCAGAAGCAGTTTTAATAGTAGAAGCAAGGTATAGAAGTGGAAGTGGTGTTACGGCAAAATACGCATTTGAACAAAAAAGAAAAGTATTCTGCCTTCCAAATCAAATAGGCGTAACAACAGGAGTAGGAACCAACAATTTAATAAAACAAGGAGCGATATTAGTCACAAATCCAAATGAGATATTAACACAAATAGGAGAAAATGTGGAAAACGACCCTGAAGAAACTGAAATAAAAGAGTTAAAAATACCAGAAGAATACAAAGAAATTTATGAAAAATTAGAAGAAGGCAAAATAGAAATAAATGAATTAGCAAGAAGTTTAAACAAAAGCATAATACAAATAAACCAAAAGCTAACATTAATGCAACTAGAGGGAATAATAGAAAAATTACCGGGAAACATTGTAAAAATAAGAGATTAAACAAAAAATAGAAAGTAAGGAAATAAGATGTATTATAAACAAGAAACGGGAAAAAGTGGAGAAGAAATAGCAAGTAATTACTTAGAAAAACAAGGCTATAAAATATTAGAAAGAAACTTTTCATGTAATCAAGGAGAAATAGACATTATAGCAAAAGACAAAGAAGAAATTGTATTTATAGAAGTAAAAACAAGAACAAATAAAAAATATGGTGAAGGATCTGAAGCTGTAAATATAAATAAGCAAAAACATTTATTAAGAGCAATAAAATATTATATATACATAAAAAAATATGAAAATAATTTTATTAGAATAGATGTAATAGAAATATACATAAAAAATAAAGAAGTAAAAATAAATCATATAAAACAAGCAATAGAGTGAAAAAAATTGTATATAAAAGGGCAAAAAAATAGCTAGCAATAATTGACTTTTTATTAATAGTGTGCTATCATTTTAAATGAACTTAAATCGTACCCGTAGTTTAGTTGGATAGAATGCGAGGCTACGAACCGTACACACACAATTTCAAAATTATTGATATTAAAGGGATTCAGGGTTGACCTTCCAAGTTTTCCCCTGAAATTCCCCTTAAATAGAAATTTCATATTGAAAATGTTGTAAATGTGTTTTATAATATTTTCATATATGTAGCTGTAGCTTAACTGGATAGAGCATCCGGCTACGAACCGGAAGGTTGCAGGTTCAAGTCCTGTCAGCTGCACCACAGCCCTCAAGCAGATTTGAGGGTTTTTATTTTTCTTTTTATGATAAATTTTTTCCCCTTAAATTGAGCAGTTTTCCCCTGAGTTATTTCTTCATGTACTCTCTCGTATTCTTTTTTCTTTCTTTCTTCAGAAATGTGTATATAATAAAAATCAGTTGTTTCAAATTCTGCATGCCCCATTAATTCTCTTAAAACTTCTCTATCCATACCTTTTTCGCTCATTAAAGTAGCAAAAGAATGCCTAAAACCATAAACTGTCATATGTTCTAATTTATATTTTTTTATAAACTCTTGTATTTTTCTAGGTAGTCTTTCAGGTGTATATGGATTTCCTAATTGATTTTGAAAAACATAATCAGATTCGTTCCATTTCTTACCATCCAATCTGCATTTTTCTTGTTTCTCTTTTTTAATATCTAATAACATATTTTTTAATCTTGCAGACATTGGTATATTTCTATAACTTTCTTCTGTCTTTAAATCTCCATCTTGAAATTTGTGTCCTATTATATTCATATCATCATCATATATAGTAATATCTTTATAAGCATTTTCTACTTTAATGATGTTTTTATTGAATAAAACACATTTCCATTTTAAACCACATCCGTTCTTCTGGTCTCATACCTGTTTGTAGCAATGTTGCAAACAATAGTGCAAATTCTCTTTTATCTTTTTCACATATATCAAGCCACACTTCTTGTCTATCTGCTGGTAAATATGGTATTTTCGCTTTTTTAGCTCTTTTCTTTTTTGGAAATTTTAAATTAAAGTTAGGTACTTCATCTATTAAATGCCTGATTTCCTTTGCATAAGTTAAAACAGACCTAATCAATAAAAATAAATCTTTAGCGAGTCTCGGTGTTTTTTGTCTTTTTTGATTTATATAATCCTCGACAATTTCTTTAGTCATATCTGACACTAGACAATCCTTAAAATCTATCATAACATGATTTTGAATTGTATTTATATAGGTTTCAACTGTCTTAGGACTAATAGTTTTATTAGTATTAGGATTTACCTGCTTTTTTTTCCAATTTAGCCATTCTTTTGCGATATTTGGAAAAACTGCATAATCTTCAGCCAATTCTTCTATTTTTCTTCTTGTTTTTTCTTCTTTGTATTCTTCAAATTTGTCTAATTCTTCAGTACATTCATCAGAAAAAATTTTTTTACTATGAGATTTTTTTTGTGCTTCAAAATATACATCGACAATCAATTTACCTAATCTTTTTTTTGCATCTTCTTCTGTTTTAGCTGATCTTGATAATCTAGGGTTTTTATCAACTCCTTCCATTATATTCACTAATTCTAATGTTACTCTTGCTTCGTAACTATTTCCTTTTTTTCTAATTGTAACACTTCCTTTTGGTGCTCTTTGTCTATTTATTCTTTCCATTTCTAACTCCTTCCAAGTTTAAAAAAGAAAATATAAATAGAATTTATTTTACAATATTTAAAGTCTATTTATATTTTACCTTTTTATAAGAAAAAAAACAAGGTTGAACACACTAATATTTATATTTGCCGTATTGCCCATAGTTCTTGTCAAACCACTCTTGTAACTTGTTTCCATTTATAATTATTTTTCTTTTAAATCGAATTGCTGGAAAACCATTAACTTTAACTAATTTAAGCATTAGATTTCTGCCAATGCCTAATTGCTTTCTAGCTTCATCAACAGTGATACCAAATTTTAATGTTTCTAATTTATTATTATCATTCAATTGGATCACTTCCATTTTTTATTGCTTTTAGATTTTCAGCAGATTTAATTTGAGCATCAGCAATAGTAACAATAAGATTACGAGGATACAGCTTAAATGCTTGTCTCATTTCAACTCCTAATGCTTCAGGACTAACTTCACCAGTATATTTAGAACTTTGCATAAAATTAAGTGCAACTTGTGCATAGGCAACAGATTCTTTTTTATTCATTTACTGCACCTCCAACAAATGTCTCAAATAGAGTTATAACATTGTCCCATTTAATCATAGAAAAAGCATTTAATTGAACTTCGCATTTTTCAACATATGAAAAATCTTTCTTTTTCCTTATTGAAATTACTAACTTCTTGCTATCATTAGCGGTATATTCTATTTCTGCATATACGTTGTCTTGCTTTTCGTTTAATTCATCTGCAAGTTTAACTAATTTTAAAAATTTTTCTTCCATAATCTATCAATACCTTTCTTTTATATATTTAGGTACATCAATAGAACGACCAAGTTTCTCATCAAATTCGTACCTTTTCTTTGAAGGGTTGTATTTGTAGGCACTATAATTCCATTTTCTATAACTTTCATTTGACAAATGTTTAGATTTTGATAATTCTCTAGTAGCCTGTTCGTGTTGCGATTGCACAAATGAGTAATTATCTTCAATTCGTTTGTTTTCTCTTTTGTTTTTTATAAAGTTGTTTTGGGCAACTTTTCTTTTATCTTTTGAGATAGCTTTTCGATATTCCTTTTCTTGTATATATCTACTATCTTGCTTTACTACTTTTGTTATATATGCTGACGAAGTATCTACTTTTTCAGCAATTTCCTTTACTTTTAAATGCTCTATGTAAAATAGAGTTGTAATATCATCTTTTAATGTTTTCATTAAATCACCTAGTCTGGTTAATTTTTTGTCGACACTTTTTAGGTATGATGAGACTATTAGAAATTTACTTAATTTCTAACTCTTTCATCTTTTTTCTAAATGCTGCTTGTCTTTTTTTCTTTTCCTTTAATTCTTTATGTAGTCTATATTTTAGTTTTATTTTAGGTAAAAGGACATCAAATATGAATAAGACAACAGTAAATGATATTCCTAATAGTACAAATCTAAAAAACATTTTAAAATCTCCTTTCTTAAAATTAGGAAAAGACAGATAAGAGCTTGTCCTACCTGTCTTTATATATAGTGCTTCCTTTAAATTTGCCCTTCACTATATTTACAGTGAGTATCTCGTCAAAATTCTACCGAAAATTTTTAAAAATTTTAAAATTTATAATTTTTTATTCCTTCTATCATTTTCAAAATTATAAATTGGTACCTATCTTCATCACCAAAACTATACTTTTTAATTATTTTTTTCTTTCTTTCGATAATTTCTAACATTGCCATTTCATCACCTTTTTGTGCTAATACGCCTAATTCATATAAAGTTTTATTTTTCATTTTTAGAATCTCCTTCCATAAACTTTTTTAATTTTTCAATAGCTCTTACTTTTATTCTACTAACAGACTTAGACCATATTTCTAAAATTTTAGCAGCTTCATCTTGTGATAGTTCTTCCTTAAATAGCAAAAAAATAACTGCCTGTTCAATATCTGACAGACAGTTAAGTGCAGTATTTAATTCTAAACTAGATTCAATATCATCAATAGCAGAAAAAGGACAATTAACATCAATAAATCCTTGTAAAAAGGCAGAATAGTCATCATTATCTAATATAGTATTCTCTTTATTTATAATGTTCATTTGTTTTTTGAAATAAGTCCTAGATGATAATATTATAGTTTTATTTAGGAAACTATCAAACCTTTCTTCCTTATAGTTATTATTTTCCATAAGTGTTCCTCCCAAATTTCAAATTCGGGCTTAACATTCCTATTTAAGAGGAACACAGAAAAATAAAAACCTCCTTTCCAAAAAATTTTTTACATAAAAAAAGAGCGTTGTCCCTTGTATAAGTAAAATTTTATCATAGGTATATTTCAATATATATCCTTTGCGCTATGTTCTACTTAAACAGGTATATCAAGCTCTGGAAGGCATTATATACAATTTTTTTATATTTTTGTGTCGAAATTTGTCGATGGAAATTGCTATATATACAATTTGGTAAAACCTCAAAAACCTCTAACATCTGACACAAGCTAATTGACAAAATATTACATACTTCGACAAAGTACATATTTTTGCATAGCAAACGTATATATTGTTTTTACAAAAGAATATAAAATATACATATACAAAACACATCAATAGAGAGGAGTAATATATATGGCATTAGACAAAATATTAATTGGATCAAGAATAAGAAAAATTAGAGAAGAAATACTAGAAGAATCAAGAAGTAAATTCGCAGAAAGATGTAATTTAACATATAGACACATCGCTCAGATAGAAAGAGGCGAATTTTTATTTAGTCTACCTACTTTAGATAAAATTGCTTCAGCAACAGGAGTTCCAACAGATTATATTTTGTATGGAAAAGGCGAAAACGATAAAATAAAAATAAAAAATGCCTTAAATACTTTTATAGATAGAGCTGACAAGGACGAATTAGAAATGTATTATAATTGTATTGCAACAATTAAAACTTATGTAAGAAAAAAAGAAAAAAATTAAGCTAACAAATTGAATCTTGTTAGCTTTTATGATATATTGTAAAAAACAAATTATGAATGGAGCAAATAAAATGAATTTTAAAATGGACTTATCAACAAAAAATCAAGAATTATTAAAAGAAATTGAATATACAATTGAAGATAAAGAATATTCTTCTGAAGACATAAAACAATGTGAAAGCTATATTGCTAACCATATCATGAGTTTAAGTAGCAAGAATGGTGATATAGCAAAAGAAACAGCTAAGTTTAATGATTTAATTAATGTATTAGTAAAAAATGAAGAATAAATGAATAGAAATTTGTATATACTAATAGTTTTTATTAGGTATATTAATAATTTATATAAAATTTATTATTATGAAAACCCGCAAATTTATTGAATTTGGTAATTTCATTTTACCATTTCAATTTTATGCGGGCATTATTCAGGTCAAAATATTTACTTATTAGATATAATATTATAATAGTTTACAGTTTTATTATAATTTTCTAAAACTTCAAAATCATTTAATGTTTTATTATATATTCTAATTGAATGTATTTCTCCATTCAAATATTTTGTACTTCCATTCCATGTTACTTTTCCAATTTGAAAAAAATTAATATTAGGAATTTCATTATTTTTAAAATTTTCCCAGTAATTATTATCCAAAATAGCTTTTTGTTTTAAAATTCCATCTTGATATAAAGAATATGTATTATCAATATGTCTATAAGTTATAGTGTACATAACTTGATTGTTTATCATAAAATCTGTATTTATGTGTATATTTTGTTTAGCTTTTTCATTTTCCCAAATATCACTATTTCCACAACTAGCATATCCAAAATTAGATACAAAATCTTTTCCTAGTAAAAACATACGCATACACAAGCCTCCAGAGTACTCATTTCTACCATTATTAGCAGCAAAAATAGGAACGAAATTACTATTACTATCAGTTGAGTATATTTTTCCATAAATTTCAATACTTATTTCATTTTCAATATTTAGATTTCCATTAATTTGAATCCAATCATTAATACCATCGAAGTTGATACTTGATTCGTTGATACCTCCGGTTTCATTATCATCATTAAAACCATTTAATATTACAGAGCTTTTCCAAGATTCTGTATTAGACATATTAGTAGGGTCGGCATTAAAAACTAGACCATCTGTTACTGCTAAGCTACTAGAATAAGATAGGTTTATATAGTTATCTGTTTGCAGTTGAATTATATCTCCGGTATTATAATTAACGAGGTATTCATATTCTGTATTTCCGTAATTTGGAATATAAGTGTTTTTTGTGATATAATTCCAATTTGTACCATATGTTTTTTTGCTATCATTTATAATTATTACATTCCATTCTATTCCGCTATTTAATGGTGTCCCAATAAAATATTTATTGGAAAAGTCTAATATATTATTCATGTTTGCTAAAAATACTACCATTTCTATGGCCTCTTTTTCGCTAGATACTCTTGTTAGTTCTTTTGCTTTTATGGCTTGTTTTATAATTCCATTGTTACCAACAACTGCAGATATGCTTATACTTGCTAATATCAATAAAACTACTACTGTAATCACTAAAGCTACCAGGGTTATTCCTCTATTATGTGATTTTTTCATTGGTTTAACCTCCTAAAATTTTTATTAAGTATGGAACTTAAAAATTACAGGAAATTGCTAAAATGTTTGAAAATACAAAAGAAATTGGATTAAAAAAAAAAAATTTATAATAAAAATCAAAAAAATAAACACAACAAAAATTTGTGTTTTATACAAAGAAATAATTAAGTATGGAACTTAATTATATAATATTTTCTATTTTATATCATAATATTATTAAAAAATCAATACCCCGTAACTAAATTTTTGTGACTAAAAATCTTACGTATTCCTTATGTATCTAAGAAAATAAGAAATCACAATTTTTATTAAGTTCCATACTTAATAAAAAAATTGTAGGAGGAATAACAAATGTTAAAAATGAAACAAAAAAACAAAGGAATAACTTTGGTAGCTTTGGTGGTTACAATTGTGGTTTTACTTATACTTGCTGGTGTAAGTGTGACAACAATTGTTGGAAATAACCGGAATTTTGACTAAAACTAGCGAAAGCAAACAAAAAACGCAAGAAGCACAAGAAAAGGAAGGTATTGGAATAGCATCAACTATTGCACAAATTGGAGAAAATGGATATCAAGAATTAAATCAGACTAATTTACAAAATGCTATAGATAATCAATTCGGTAGAAATAAAGCAATTGTAATAGATAATGGAAATGGAACTTTTACAGTTAGCTTTATAGAAAGCAAAAGAGATTACAACATTACCTCTAATGGGATTGAGAATGGAATAAATTGGAATGAAGCTATGGCAAGTGCTAGAGCTCCAGAAAGTCAAATCGAAGAAAGAAATAATGGAGTAATTGGTATTGGAACAGATGGAAAACCTGTTAATATGGACTTATGGGAATATACTTTATTAGATAACGGAACCTATGCATTGAATGATAAAGATACAATCTCTGGAAACTCAGATACAAAAGGCTACTTAGGAAATATTGAAAATGGCAAAATAGAAGGAACCGTTCCACAATATATCAAAAATTCATCAGAAACTGAATTTAAAAAGGTAACAAACTTGTATGAAACATTTGCAGAAATATCAGAAATGTTAGAATCTCCTAAACTTCCGAATACAATTTTGGAAATGGAGTGGACATTTTGGAACTGCCAGAATTTAAAAAAAATGCCTACTATACCATATGGAGTAGAAAATTTGCATGGAACATTTGATAATTGCATAAACTTAGAAAATATCATAGAATTGCCAAACTCTATAACAAATATGGAAACAACTTTTGCACATTGTAAAAAAATAGTTAATGTTCCAATGCTTCCTAATAGCGTTATAAATATGAATCGAACCTTTTATGACTGTGCAAACTTATCTAATATCTCTAATATTCCTAATAATGTTACAAACATGTTTAAAACTTTTGGTAGATGTACAAGTTTAGAATATTTTTCATGTATAATACCAAATAGTGTTGAAACTATGAAATATTGTTTTTATGGGTGTTCGTCATTAAAAGCTTTTCAATCAGCAATTCCTGAATCAGTAACTAAATTGGATAGAATGTTTTATGAATGCTTTAATTTAAGTGGTATTATAGAGATAAATGCAACAATAGATGTGACAAATATTAGTGATTATGAATGGTGTTTTTGGGATGCTGCGACTGAAGAAGGTACATATATAATATTAAAAGGAATTTGCTCAAAAGAAGTACTAAACAAGATGGTGCAACAAAAAGGAGAGAACTCTACAATAAATATAGAAGATTAATTAAAAAATTGATTAATAATATGTGAATATAAAAAATATCATTTTACCAGTACAATAATTTAGCATAATAAAGGTCATTATAAATCCCTTTGTTATGCTTTTAATTTTCTTTTTCATTTATAAATTTTATAACATACATAACAAATAACAGTTTTTCCTGTTATTTTATTTTATCTACATTTTTCTCTATTGACTCTTGCAAATATTCTTGCACCATTTTAATAGACTTCTTATGAATATCCTTTAATTTTGCACTACTAACTTCAATGCCGCATAATATCTTTAATCATTTTATCAATCTCAGAACATTTTAATCCCCAAAAATCAAACAAAGATATCTTAAAAACAAGCTCAATATCAGTACTTGAATTTTCTTTTTTAATTTCATTACATATTTCATCAAACACTGTTTGTCCATGCTTTTCTAAAAAAAGTGTACTAAATTTCATATTTAAAAAATCCATTATACCACTCCTCTATTTTTATATACTATACCATAAAATCACAAGTTTTATAATTTATTTGCCAAAGAAACTAAATCTTCTTGTTCAGAAAAAAGATAACCCTTAGTCGTATTTAAACTGCTATGTCCTGCTTGATTAGCTACTTGGTCTATTGTATAACCTGCCTTGTGTAAAGCATTTGAACAAAAGAAAGCTCTTAATAAATGAGGATGCAAATTCTCAATTTTGCACAAATCCTTATATTTATTTAGCAATCTATTACAAAAATTTCTATTAAGTGGCTCTTTTGTATTTACATTCTTTTGTCCTACAAATAAATATGGATTATCTGTTTTTATAGATTTTCGTTCTTCTAAATACTCAGCAAGTGCATCATACATATAACTATTTATAACTACTTGTCTAAATTTATTACCTTTTCCAATAACATTTAAAAATTTTTCATCTAGTTTTACATCAACTAGTCTTATTGAAACTATCTCACTTTCTCTAAGTCCACCATAAATAAATATAGAAATAAAACAAAAATCTCTTTTTGCATTTTTTCCATCTCTACAAGCAAAATGTTTTAACTTATTTATTTCTTGTTCTGTAGGTATCTTTTTGTTAATCATTGATTTTTGAACTTTTATATAATCTTTATCTTTTATAACTATCCCTTCTTGTAATCCTTGATTTACTAGAAATAAGTTATATTCTTTTAATGCTGATATTTTTCTATTTATTGTAGTAGGAGCAAGGCTATTTTTCTTTAAAAAACTAGAATACATTGATACATCCGCATGAATAAGTTCTTTTAATTCTTCACCATAAGAATCTTCATAATACTGTTTAAATATTTTTACATCACTTGCATAACTATTATATGTATTTTCTGATAATCCCTCATTTTTCATAAATTCAATAAATTCTTTTTCCACAATAACACCACCTTTCATTTATGTTACATTTTCTTAATACCATTATACTCATTTATGATACATTTTTCCTACGAAATTTGTCGAAAACATCTAAAAAATGTATCATAAGTGTAATTATGTTACATTTTTAAAATAACTTTTTTATGCCCTATATATAAAATATAGAGCATTTTTTATTTTATAGATATAGCTGTTAAAATAGTTTTTATTCCATCAGCAAATCCCTCTCTATAAAACAAATTATTTTGACTTCCAATATACATACATAAAGAACTTGTATAATCTTGCATTAATCTTTTTAATTTTTTTCTACATTTAGGATGAATTTTTGAATCAATAAAACGTGATATTTCTTTGTCTATAAGTGATGTTTTGTAATCAAGTTTTTTTAGTTCAACATCATCGAAATTAAACAATTCTTGATCCTCTTTGTTTTTTAATATAAAATCAATAATGTCCTTATATTTCTCCATATCAAAATCACTCCTTTTTTACAAAAAACTTTTAGTCAGTGTTATACAATTTTAAATCTTTTTGTATATACTGTTCAATTTCTGGTATTACATCTTTTTGGACTTCTAATATTTTATCAGGAGAAAATAATTTACAAATTCCTGGTGCTAATGCCATATCTAAAAGCAAAGATATTTGCTTTGTATCTAATCCAAAATATTGTAAAGCCACAGTATAATAAACAGTATAAAAATAATGAAATAGAAATTCATCAGTACCATACTTTTGGCGTATTTTTAATGGTAGAGTTGCTTTTTCACAAACCTTATCTGAAAGTTCTTTTAAATTTTTTCTTCCATATCGTTTAATCCAATATGTAAAATAATAATTATCCATTTCAATTGCCTCCTTCCTACTTCTTTTATTGTATAAAAAACACATAATAAATTGGAATGCTGAAACAAAAAAAATTTATTCGTTGTATTCCTTGATACAGTAAGACTATAAAGAATTTTTTAAAAAATAATTTTTTTCCATATAAAAAATCTTTGAAAGTAGCAATAAATCAAGCAAAAAAAATTTTTAGTTGTGCTTATTGAAATAAAACAAAAATCCATATAAAATATAATTGTGTATAAAGATTATGTTATATCAAAGGATATAACTACCCACAATATTATTTTGTGGCATAACTACTAAATTTTAGTTAGTAGTGGCATATCTACATTTTATATGTAGCATAAAACTGGGATTAAGCAGACAAATATATAGATTATTTGTTGTGCTTTTCATAAAAAAGGAAGTAGTAAATCTAAAGTCATCCCCCTTTAGATTATTACTTTCTCTTTTTTTGTCCCAAATAAAAGGAAAGGAGGATTTAATCAAAAAATCTTTTACACAAAAAAATGGAAGGAGATTTTAATTATGGAAAGTGGTTTTAGTTTTGAATTATACGAGATGGTATTTGAAAACTGTTTTATACATAGTTCAAGATACAAAAACGGAAATTTGCAATTAAGTTTATTTGGAATTGATCCAGAGACAAATCAAACTGCACACTTTGCTGATATTACACTAGACCAAAATAGCAGGGTGTTAAGAGAAGATGAAATCGTGGTAGATTGCAAATATAAACCTGAAATGATACCACAACTAATCGAACTTAGTATTTTAAAAGAACAAACCGGCATATGTGTTTTTGGAAATTGTATATACCCTATCTATACTATTGATTTAACTAGAATAGGTGAAATTCAATATTGTATGCAAGAATTAGTTGCCGCATAAGAGAAAGGAAGGTTTTAAAAATGGAACAAACAAGAAATACTAACTTACCAGTAATTGGTATGGTCCAACATGGAATACAAATACAAAATCCTAATGGAACAAAAAGAGCTAAAGAGTTAGGACATTTTATAGCTAAAATACAAGACAATTATATGCAAAAATTCTTACAAAAATTTGATGAACTATATACAGGGAAAAAATATCTTGAAATTGAATTTGTAAATGATAATCCCTTAACTAAGAAATTTGTAAGATATAATCAAGGCGGAGAAGTGTGTCATTGTTTAGAAGGAAATAGCACAGGAAGTCAAAAAACAAAAGACGGATGGAAACCAATAGAATGTGATACTGAACAATGTCAATATAGGCAAAAAAATGAAAAAGGAAAAACTGTTTGTAATAGAATTGCTTGGCTAAAGTTTTTTATTCCATCAATATCAAAGGATAGAATATGGCTAATGAAAATTACAGGTCAAACATCAATAAATAGAATAGATGCTTATATTAACATACAAAAAGCACAAGGAAATTCGCTAGATAATCGTTATATTTTATTTCTAAAACAAGAGGAACAAACAAGTAAATCCACAGGTCAAACATTTAATAATTATGTCTTAGATATTTTGAAAAAAGAAGATTTTTTATTAGAACAAACAACCCCAAAAACAAGTGAAAACACACAAGAATTATCCACAAAAAATGAACAAAATGTGAATAACAATGTAGTAAATCAAGAGTTGGCAGTAACTACTAACAATAATACTCCTACTGTTATACCAGTAGAAAATATAAAACCAAAAGAAACAACTACAAAAAAATCTACTGCTACTACCAAAAAGTAGACAAAAAGTAAGACAAAAAAAGAAGAAGAAAAAGCACCAAAAGAAATGAAAACTGAAGAATCAAAAACCGAAAGTTCTGATGACAAATTAAAAAATTGCTATGCCTTATTAAATACTTTTCCTGAAACATTAGTCGATAATCAAGGGAACAAAAAGGAATATTTAGTTGGTGAGTTCGCTGACATGAAAGATAAAATAAGCAATATAGTAATTCGTCCTGAAGATTCAGCAGAACTTGCAGAATGTGATTTAGGAACATTTGTAAGATTAGATGTAAGTGAAAGAAAAGGCAGAAAATTTGCAATGAAATTAGAGTATATTGAAAAAACATTAAAAAAAGTAGCAGCATAAGATAGGCACTCTTATACTACTATTCACGAAGTCATTTTTATTAACTTTTTTATATTATACACAAATAAAAAGTTAAAAGTCAATAGTCAAAAAATAAAAATTTAATAATAAGGAGAATATATAATGCACAATGAATTTAAAAATGGAACTAAAGTCATTGTATATGGTCCTGGTGAAAATAATGGCAAATTTTATAAAAATGTACCAGCAAAAATCATCGAACGTGATCCTTATTATAAAGATTATTTAGTTAGATTTATAGATGGTACAGAAGATTGGCTTTTACCAGAACATATACGAAAACCATATTCAAGAAAAAAGAAAAGGAGTAAATAGAATATGAAAGTTAATTATGTGAAAACCAAAGGGTTTAGGAAATTTAAAAAAATATTTGAGACAGATTTGTATGATATTACAAGTGTTACAGGAAAAAACAGGTCTGGAAAAAGTAATTTACTTTACGCAATTATAAATATAATGCTTGGAACTAATTTGTCTGGGGATGAAAAAGCTTGTCTAGTTAATAAACACTGTGATTCTTCTTATGGAGAATTACATTTCACCGATAACAACGGACTAAAACATGTTTTAATTAGAGGCAAAAATAAGTATTCAAGTAAGGGTAATTTTATTGCTTTAGATGGCAAGCCTGTTAAACAAGAGGAATTAATAAGTTTTTACAAAGATAAAAAATTATTTTTATCTATTATAAATCCCCTATATTTTCTAACAAAGAAACCAGCAGAGCAGAAAGAGATGGTAGATAGATACTTATCAGATATTAGACCAAAAGAGATTTTTGATAGATTAGATGTAAATACACAAAAAACATTACTAAAAAAATATTATACAAACAAAACAAAAAACTTTGAAGAACTTTCGCAAGAGGAACAAGCAGAATTTATAAATTTCAATATGTTTAATATTTGTATGGATATTGCATATAGCAATTTATCTAAAAAAGAGCAATCACTTTTAGAAGGTGTTCCAAATGATATACCTCAATATATAACTGAATTAAATTCAGATATAAAACGAGTAGATAGCCAAATTTCTTCATTAAATGGCAAAATCGAATATGCAGAGAATATTGCAAATGAAAAATTACCAGAATACAAGACATTTGAAAAAGATGAGGAGCTTTCACTTGCACAGCAGGAACTTGCTTACTTAAATACTAATGAAAAATTAGTTGATAAGGAAAATCAAAAGAAAGTCGTTGAAAGATTAGAGCAAGACATTTTATCAAAGGAAACAGAATTTAATGAGTTAGAGCAATCAATGAAATCTGGAAAGCAAAAATATTTGAGCATTAAAAATGGAACTAACTGCACTTGTCCTACTTGTAATCAGTTAATACAAGATGAAAGCAAAGCTACTACAATTCAAAATATGTATAATGATTTAGTTAGCAAGTTTGACAAAAGAAATCTATTAGAAACTCAAATAAAAGACTTAAAGTCTAAACACACAATAGAAAGATGCAAATATCATGCACTAGAGGGTAATCCTACAGTTGAAAAACAAAAAAGAATTGCAGTTGTTGAAGATACTATAAAAACACTAGAGCAAGAAAAACAAGAGATTCAGAAATTTAACAATGAAATAGCTATTAAAGAGAGAAACATAAATGGAGCAAAACTAGATATTGACAAATTTAATATCGATAAACAACAAAAAATTAAATTTATTGATAATCTAAACAATACAAAGAAAGTAGCTCAAAAGCTATATATTGGCTACATCGAAGAAAAGATGAAATTAGCAAAAGAATATTTAAAAGATGTTAATATCAAATTCTATTCAGTGCTTAAAACTACAGGCGAAATTAAAGAGGATTTTATTATTACATATAAAAATAATCCATTGTCAGACTTATCTCGATCAGAAACCATTGCTACAGCACTAGAATTTGCAAATATGTTTAATCAGATTTCAAGAGCTAACTTCCCTATTTTTATTGATGACTATGAATTTTGTGCTGATTATGACTTTATAAGTGAATACTCAAAAGATACACAAATTATCATATCAAAAGTTGAAAAGGGACATCCTCTTACAATTTCAGATTCTAACAGTGAAAAAGCTACAATTATAAAACCTGTAATTAGTGGATTTAGAACATTTAAGCAAAATAATAATCAAGCAGCAAAATTACCACAAGCTGCATAAAATTACGAAAAAGGCAGATTTTATCTGTCTTTTCTCTATTTAAAAATTTTTAATAAAGGAAGGAAAATACATATGAAAATTAAAGTTTTATTAGTTATGCCAGGAAAAGAAGTACAAACTGTTAAAATTCCTGCAAGTATCAAATATATAAAGGCTTTTATAGGAGATGAACTATATAGAGTAAAATTAAATGAAAATACAGTACTTATAGCAAATAAGAATGCTAAAATAGATGAGTTTAACAGAATATTAGGAGGAAATATCATACTTGGAACATTCCTTATTGTTTCTATCAAAAATAATCGTAGAGTTTCAATTAAGAAGAAAGATATTAGAAAATTTACTAATATGTTCAAGTTAAGAAAACATCAGAGAAAAGTAGATATTTACAAAGATGAATACTTGGAGGAATATTACTCAAATCAAAGAATTATGAAACAAAAAAATGCTGAAAGAAATAAGAAAATTATTTTTAATCTTGCAGCATAAAGAAAGGAAGATTTTATATGAATAACAAATTTATAGCAATGATTATTCTAAAACCAGATATTAAGGAAAAAAGAATTAATAATGTTCAAAGTTGTATTTTAAATATGTTTGAGCAGAACACAAAGGTACAAAAAGTTTGGTATCTTGGAAAGCAAAAACTTGATTTTAAAAACAAAAAATATTCTGAAGGTATATATCTAAAATTAGATATTTTAGCAGGACCTAAGAAAATAGAACGAATAAGACAAGAATTAAGAAAAAATCAAGATATTCTATCATCTATTATTATGAATAATGATAGTAAAAAAAACAATAAGTTGCCAACTTTAAAAATTAGTAAACTGCCATTTTATAAAAATATGCCTGTAAATAACATATCAATAAATGAGCAAGGTAAGAAAGTATATATGCTTATTAGCAAAAACATTAAATTACCTTTTGCAGAATCAAATATACTTGCAATTAGCGAAGATGATAAGAAGATTTACCAATATGCTAATCAGAAATTACAAAATTATATTTTCGTAAAAGGCTATCGCACAACAAAAGATTTCAAAGTTATTAAAGATGTAGAAAATGAACTAAAAAGAAATTGGAAAGTAGAACTTGTATTAGGAGAAAATCCAAATGTTGGACAACAATTACTAATCCAAGAAAAATATTTAATTTAGGAAAGGAAGGCAAAAGAATATGAACAAAGTTATATTATTAGGAAGATTAACAAAAAACCCAGATATAAAATATTCACAAACTAATAACATGATGGTAGCAAGTTTTTCTCTTGCTGTAAATAGAAAATATGTGAAACAAGGCGAAGAAAGACAAACAGATTTTATAAATATAGTTACATACTCTAAACTTGCAGAATTTGTGCAAAAATATTTAAAAGTAGGTTTACAAATATGCATTTGTGGAAGGATGCAAACTCGTACTTGGGAAGATAAAAACGGTCAAAAGCGTTATGTTACTGAAGTTATTGCTGAAGATATTGATTTTGCAGATAGTCCTAAAAAAACTGACGAAAGTGTGCTATATTCTTCAACACCAGTTAATAGTACAAATCAAAATAATCAAGAGGACGAATTTATTTCAGACGGAGACGATCTCCCATTTTAGAATTTGAAGGAGGAAAATTAGAATGGAAACTAATATTATAAGTGTAAAATACGAAGATAAGTATATGCCAAAAACCTTTAGTGGCAAAGCATATAGTTATTATACGGCTATTGAGGTAGAAGTTGGAGACTTAGTTGTTGCTCCAACAAGCAATGGCGATAAAATTGCAAGAGTATCAGAGATTAACATTCCAGAGTTTAAAGTAGAACAAATTAAACCATATTTAAAATTGATTACAGATAAAATTGATAAAGAAAAATACTTGCAGACAGACGAAGTATTAAGAGAGGTTGCATAATTTATGACAGGTGTTGATGTAGTAAATATTCTAGTACCAAGATTACTAGATATGGTACTTATCGTTCATCGTTATAATGCACATTCTACAAGCTCAATATATTTAAAACTAGACTATGGACTTGCTTGTGGTATCCGTATTGCAGACCATCCAGGCAAGAAAAAATATAGTTATAGATTTAATGTAGTAAAAGATTATGTTGGAGATAAGGTCATTTTAAAAGATGGCCTTATTTGCCGTTTTTATGACTTTAATGAGCTAGAAAGTGTATTAAATGCAGTACAAAAGGAAAAACAAGAAAAAATCAATAAATATGGATTAGAAAACTATCAAACATATATGGAAAAAGAAAGACAAGAAAATGAACTTTTTAAACGATTTAAAAAAGTATCATAATTTGGAAGGAGTAATAAATTTATGGAAGGATTAGAAAGATTAGAAGCTGAAGTATTAGAAATGAATAATAACAATATTTCAGCAATTTTTGAATATTTAAAAACAAGAAATGAATTATATGAAAGCTTTAATAATGAAGAAAAATCAATAAAACAAATGTATAAATTCATATATGATAAGGCAGCAAAACAAAAAATAGATAATGTTGCAATGATAAGTGATAGAATGGTTTATTTATGGGCTGTTACATACTTTAGTAAGAGTAATGAAGAATTAGGGCTTAAAGAAGAACCAAAAGTAATGCCACCATCTGCAGATGAGGTAATAAAAAACATAGAAAAGAAAAAATCAAAAAAAGAAGAAAAAACACCTGAAGATAATAAACAAAAAGATAATCAAATTACTTTGTTTACGGAGGTGCAAGAATAATGGGATATGTAAAAGTTGCCTATAGAAATATTTTTAGACAATTAGATTGTTATTCATATTTACCAGAAGGCTGGGATAATTTTGTGGATAAACAAGCAAAGTATCATAATTTAATTATTAAATCAAGTAAAGGGAAATGTCATTGTACTAATTGTAATCATGATTTCATCAGTAATAAAAAAATTAATGAGAAAGTGAAATGCCCTAATTGTCATAACAAATATCTAATTAAACGAAGCAATTTAAGGTATTTTGATTTTAAGGAATATTTATCTATTTTAGACTATATAGATAATACTTTTGTTATAAGATATTTTGAACTAAAAACAGTTATAGATGCTAACCATGAACACAATACTTCAGTAGTTGAATTTGCAAGAGAAATCCCAACAAACAATTATTATAGAGATGTATATGTAAATGATAGAGTTGCAAAATGTCAATGTCATATATACATATATCATCATAATGGATGTTATATTGATGAGAAAAAGTGGAGACAATACACCAGAAATTACTCGTTAATAGATTATTCAATAGTATTTCCTAATAATATTAAAAACTTATTAAAAAATACTGAATTTAAGTATTCTTGTATATGGGATATTGCAAAACATTCTTCATATATGGATTTATTAGAATTATTAAAAAATAATAATGATTATTCTTTAAAGAGAATTGAGCTACTTGCAAAAATGAAATTATACAATTTAGCTCTAAAGTCAAATGAGTTTAGTTGCTTTGGTACATTTCAAAGTATTTTTGGTGTTTCAAAAGACTATTATCCATTTATGCGTAGATATAATATTACATATAGACAATTAAAAATACTTAGATTATTGCAAGAAAAAGATATTAAGAAAATACGATATTTAGAGAAATTTGCAGGTTATGGAGATAGTATATACGATTTAGAAGAAATTTCAAATTATATAAGTTTAGATCGTTTTATAAAATATTCTAAAATGCATCATGGAAATGTAAAGACATATTTATACAAGGATTATTTAAGGTTTGCAAAACTTCTTGGTTATGACTTAAAAAACAATAGATATGCCTTCCCTAAAAATCTTAAAGAAGAACATGATAAATTAGAAAAACAATACGAAATTCAAAGTAAAACTATTATTCAAGAAGCAATTAGTAGACGAGGTAAAGAGTTATCAAAAAATAAATATAAGAATAAAAAATTTATTATATTACCAGCTCGTAGTTTAAAAGCATTACAAGATGAAAGCAAACAACAAAGTAATTGTGTTAGAACTTATGCAGAGAAATATGCACAGGGTACTTGTGATATTTATTTTATGAGAGATGTAAATAAGCCAAAGAAATCGCTTGTTACTGTAGAAGTAAAAAATAATAAAGTCGTACAAAGCAGAATAAAAAACAATGGTGAACCAAATGAAAAACAAATGCAATTCTTACACAAATGGGAACAAAATGTATTAAAAAATGTAGCTTAAAATTGATAGGAGGATGGATCAATTATGAAACACAAATCAAATAAAAGTAAAGAAAATAAAACAAAGGAAATGTTTGAAAAAATCGTAAAAAATGTGCAAACTATTGTAAACAATGGAGATTATGAAAAATTTTTAAGATTTGGAAAAAATTTTAGAAATTATAGTTTTAATAATCTTGTTTTAATTTTTGCTCAATTTCCAGAGGCTACAATTGTTGCAGGTAAATCTAAATGGCTAAAAATGAAAAGAGAACTAATAAATGGTGCAAAAAAAATATTCATTATTGCACCAATACCTAGACAATATCAAAAGAAAGTTAAAGTAATTGAAAATGACGAGGAAATAGAAAAAACTGAAGTCATAAAATATAACAATTATAGATATGTATATGTTTATGATATTTCTCAAACTGTTGGAGAAGAACTACCTTTGCAAATTCAAAATAATAATGGTAACGATATGGGCTGTTTTTATGAGAAACTAAAGAGCTTTAGTAAAGTTCCAGTAATAGAAGAAAATTTATTTGGAACATTACAAGGTTATTATAGTGAAAAAGAGCAAAAAATTGCTATAAGAAAAGATTTATCGTTAAATGATAAAACATCAACATTGCTACACGAACTTGCACATTGTTTATATGATGATTTTGACTATGGAAAAGATAAAAATTTATCTGAAATATTTGTTGAATCTATTGCTTATATCGTTGCAGACTATTTTGGATTAGATACTTCTATGTGTAGTTTTAATTATATTACACAATATGCTAATGGTGATCCAAAAATATTTATAGATTTAGGAACAAAAATACAAAAGTGTGCTAATCAGTTTATAGATAATTTAGAAAACTTTGAAATGCAAGAATTAGAACTTGCAGCTTAAAAGAAAGGATTGATTATAAAAAATGGAAATAAATAAATAAAAATGCAATGCCTGGTGTGATATGTTAATGGCTCTAATGAAAATGACAAAAGAGTTAAACAATGATGAAGCAAAATATATTAAAGCAATGTTTTCAATAGCATTTGGAAATTTAGAATTACAAGAACTAGAGGAAAAGAACAAACAAAAATTAATAAGAAATAAGGAAGGTGTATAAAACTATGGTTATTGAATACGAGAAGGATAAGTTTTTAAAAGAAAATCATCAAATAGAAATAGAAGATACTAAAAATATATTTTTACAAGGAAGGAATCCTTATGACGGAAGAAATACATATTTTGGAATATGGGAAAACAAAAATTATTTAGTAATTGCAACTCTAATAAGTGGTCGTACTATAAGCTATGAATACTCTTTAGACAAAAATATATATACAGAATGTTATATAAAAGAGTATCTTAAATCGAATAACAATGTAGATGTTATTTCAAAAGATATATTTAAGGAAGAATTAAAACGAATTAAAGCAATATTAGAAATATAAATTAGGAGGAAAAATTAAAATGTTCACATTATATAAAAATGGCAAAATAATACTAACAGCTACTTATTGGGAGGATTTAGTTAGCTTTGTTGAAATTATAAAACAATATAATAAGAATTTCATAAATAGAAAAGAATTTGTTGTTAAATGTAACAATGATGTAATGTATTCATGGAAAAGAAAATAAAAAATCCTATAAAAAATAAATGAACAAAATATAAGGATATGGCAGAAATTAGAGTATAAGAAAGGAACAAAAAATGGATATATTAGATTATCAAGAAGTGAAAAAACACATAGATATTTTAAATGTAGCATATCATTTATGCTTAGAAATAGTTGAAGAAAAGGGATTTGAAACTAGAGCTATTTGTCCTTTTTGTGGCTATAATAAAAATAGTAAAATACCTACAATGAGTTTAAATACAAGTGAAAATAAATATTGTTGTACTCGTTGCGGTGCAGGTGGTTATTCAGTAGGATTATATGCTAGAGTTAGAAATATTGATACTAAAAAAGCATATAAAGAGTTGCTTGAAAAGGAATGCTATTCACCAAACAAGTCTCATATAGAAATAAGTCCTATAAATTTATTATCAGATATTGAAATCAGAGATGCAGTTTATAGAGATTTTTTAGGTATGTTAAAATTAGAGGGTCAGCATAAAATGTATTTAAAAAGTATGGGATTTTTAGATAGTTCAATAGAAAATAATTTATATAGAAGTGTACCAAAGAATTATATTAAAAGAAGAATTATAGGAAGTAACCTATCAAAAAAATATAATCTCGCTCGGGATCCCTGGATTTTTTCAAGAAGAAGATTGGCATTGGTGTTTTAATAGAACAGATGGCTTTTTTGTACCAGTATTTGACCAAAACGGATACATACAGGAATTATCAATACATTTAGATAAGCCTTATAATAATAATCAAGATATATGGTTTTCTAGTAGTTCTAAAATTAATGGGACAAGTGCTAAAAATTATATTATGAGAAATAATATAACAGAAAATTCTACAAGTGTATTATTAACAGATAATTTTTTACTTGGAAACCTAATTAAAGAAACAATAAATGCTCCTGTTATAGCATTTCAAAATATTTCTAATTCTTATACTATTTTAAAAGAGTTAGAAAATACAAATATAAGAGATATAACATTTGTGTTAAGAATACCAGAATGTAATGAAAATTTAGATTATATTATAAATCGTGTATTTAGAGACTTAATACCACTTGGCTATAATTTAGATATAAAATATATAACGAATTATAAAGATTTTTTTGAATATAATTTTAATGTAACTTATACATTAAATAAAGCTACGTAAATGAAACAACCTACCTTAATATGAGGGTAGGTTGTTTTTATTATAAAATAATTTGAATTGTATAATTTTATTCAACTTCTAATATATATTTCTATTAATTTCATTGCCAATTTAATATTGGATAACCATTATTTATATTATTTGAATCTTTACGAAAGTTGTCTCCTACAATATTTATTATACTAGGTATGTGTTTTTTTTATTAAATCTAAATTATTAGTTGTTGCATTATACTGATGACCAATTAATCCAACAGATTCCTCTATAATCCCAAAACAATTTTCCAATGTAGCGCTTTAGATTCTTCCTGCAACTTGACCAGTTCTTTTTATTGTTTTGCATTTTGAATGCTAGTGGTTGTTCATTTTGACCACACGAAAGTGTCTAGCACAGTATGACTACATCTAATTTATTTCCATGAACTATGTATCTCATCATAATTATCCAAATTTACACAATTTCTAAAACATTGTATTGAATTTATAACACTTTCTCTCTTCCATAATTCAGTAGCACTTCCAGTTATTCCTATGCATCCTCTAAATGTAATAGAAAAATTTTCTACTTTTTTATTATTAGATTATATATATCAGTAATTAGCATTTCATAATTTCCTTTTGTTGTTATTAATATAGCTTTATCTGCTAATACGGTTCCATATTTTCCTAATATTTCATAAAACTTGTCCTCATCTATACTCACTTCATTTTCTATTTGTTTATCTGTTATATCTAATCATCTTTGTTCAGTAAAGAGATATTAGAATTATTACTTTCATCAACGATATTTTGCAATATACTACATGTTCCTATTAATTGAACTTTGCATTCCTCATTTGTAACAGCATTATAAAAAGTTTTCGAATAATCGTTTTCTGTCTCAGTAATATTAAGACCTTTCACACTAGCGTTAATAGTAATAATTCCAGTTAAATTTGAACAACCTTGAAATGTTCTACTTAAATTGGTTACCGACTCTGGAATAATTTCAGGAGCTGTTTTTAAAGTAATACAATCACTAAAAGTTTGAGCCATGTCTTCTACATGTTGAGGAATATTTGGAGCAATTGTTAATTTAGAGCAACCTGCAAATGTACAATGCATAATTTTTACACTTTCAGGAATTATTGGGCTACTAATGAGATTTTTGCAATTATAAAAAGTACTTGTTAAATCTTCGACTTCATTTGGTATAGTTGGAAATTTACTTAAAGATTCGCATCCGTAAAAGAAACCTTCTAATGATTTTATGTGTGCTGGCAAATTTTCAACATTTTTTAATTGTTTACAATTAAAAAATGTATACTCACCTTTTTTAAGAGTATGTGGTAATTTAGGCATATCTGTTAGATTTTCCAAATTATAGAATGTCATAAATAATTTACTTACTTCTTTCCAAGTTTTTCCTTCATCACTACTGATATATGTTGGTATATTCCCCTCTATTGATCCATCTATTATTGTCCCTTTATAACCTGTTACCCAAGTTTCGCTTAAATTATTAATACTATTTAAACAATATGTTCCATCATCTAATAAAGTATAATCCCATAAATCCATATTAACAGATTTTCCATCAGTTCCTACTCCTATTGCCGTACTTGTAACTTGATCTGGATGTTTTTTAGCATTAGCTAATACTGTATCCCAATCTATTCCTACATATTCGTTTATTAAATCTTCTGTTTGTGCTAAATTTGTTTTTTCTTCTTTTTCTGCCTGTTCTGTTTTCTCCTTTGCATCCTGTGCTCTAGTTAAGATTCCATTATCTCCTGTTAACATACTTATCGAAATTCCTGCTAATATTAGCAAAACTACAATAGCTACTACTAAAGATATAAGCGTTATTCCTTTGTTTTCTTGTTTCTTTTTTAACATTTGTTGTACCTCCTCATAATTTTTTATTAAGTAAAGAACTTAAAAATTATAGGAGACTTTTGAAATGCTTGAAAATACTAAAAAATTGAATATAAAAATAAAAAATTCTAATAAAAAAACAAAAAAATAAACACAACTTTAAAATTTGTGCTTTTTGAAAATAAATAATTAAGTAAAGAACTTAATTATATAATATTTTCTATTATATATCATATTATCAATAAAAAATCAATACCCTAAAAAATATTTTTTTAGTCAAATAATCTATGAAATGCCTTGCATTCTAAGAAAAAATGATTTTAAACTTTTTATTAAGTTCTTTACTTAATAAAAAATTTAGGGGGGTATAACAAATGTTAAAAAAGAAACAAGAAAACAAAGGAATAACATTAGTTGCATTGGTGGTTACAATCGTTGTTTTGATTATACTAGCTGGAGTAAGTATTGCGACTTTAACTGGTGAAAATGGATTATTAACGCAAGCATCGAGAGCTAAACAGGAAAATGAAAAAGCAGGTATTATAGAAGAAATAAAATTAGATATTGCAGCAAAACAAGCTGATAATTTGGGTAATATTAATGAAGATGAATTTTATGAGATATTAGGGAAATATGGTACAATTTCTAGTGATGAAACTACATTAACAACTACAAAAGGAAATTATGAAATATTAATTTCTGATATATATAGTGGAAATATTGAAAGTTCATTAGTAACAACTCCATTAGAAAGTTGGGAATATGAAATTTCGGGAACAAATATAGTTTTAAAAAAATATATAGGAAATAATGAAAAAATAGCCATACCTCAAAAATTTGTACTTAATAATATTGAATATAATACAAAACTATATTGGACAAGTATTGCGCAAAATTTAGGACCTTTTATTAATAATAAAATTATTCAAGAAGTTAAATTTGATGATAACATACAAGTGTGGGAAGCAAAGGGAGATGGACTATTTTATGAGTGTTCTAATTTACAAAAAGTAAAAAATTTACCTAATGGATATACAAGTTTTTCATATACATTTGCAGAATGTGGAAAATTGCAGAGTATCGATAAGATACCTGAAGGAGCTATCTCATTAAATAGAACATTTTATAACTGTAAGAGTATGAAAACTGCACCAACAATTCCAAGTACAGTGACAAGTATGGAAAAAACTTTTGAATTTTGTGATAATCTAAATGGAAATGTTACAATTTTATCAAATAATATAAGTAACGTTGTAGATTGTTTTAACCATACTCCTTCGCTAGACAGTAATATAAATAATAAAATTTTTATACAAGTAGATTTGAATTCACTTTCGTATGAAAAGTTTAATGAGCAAATTCAAAACTGGAATCATGTATATTTTTATGGCACACAAGTAACAGATATTGCTTGTTGGGGAGATAGCCTTACTGCAGGAGCCGGTGGTAATGGAACGTCTTATCCTAGTGTATTAACTACTTTGTGTGGCAAAAATGCAAATGTTTATCAATTAGGTGTAGGTGGAGAATCCACTAGTACAATAGCCGGAAGACAAGGTGGTATTCCAATGATAGTAAGTAATTTTGAAATTCCAGAAACAAAAACTTCCGTACAGATAAATTTGATTTCTAAGGATGGAAATACGGTTGCACCAGCTATACAAAATACACTAGGATTAAATAAGTGTTATATTTGCAATGTAGAAGGAGATATAAGTTATTCAAATGGTAAATGGTATTTTACTCGTTCTACAGAAGGTGATACGGTTAAAGTTCCAAACAATACTGAAGTAATAACTGATGGTATGTTAAAATATAGAGATTCATTAATGATATTATGGAGTGGTTCAAATGATCAAAGCCAAGGTACTGAAATAAATGTTCAAAATTTGATTGAAAAACAGAGAAAAATGCTTAATTATAGTAATGATAAAGATAATTATATAATAATAGGTTTAACAGCTAAATATATTTTTCAAGATAATTTAGATAATATAAACACAACATTATCTAATGAATATAAAGAGCATTTTATAGATTTAAGAACATATTTATTAGATAAAACGTACTTAACAAATAATTGGAATTTATCATTAACAGAACAAGATTTGCAAAATATAGATAATGGAGAAATACCAGTATCGTTAAGAAGTGATAATATACATTTTAATGCTAAAGGATATGAGATTATTGCCAACTTAGTATATCAAAAATTAAATTCATTGGGATATATAACTGAATAATCTATTTTATAATAAATTATTAAAATCAGGTTTGTACCTGCTTTTAAATATAATACCATGTACTAAATTGCTCATACCTCGCAATGGAACGAATGTTAAAAAAAGAGAAAATATTGAAAAAAGAGTAATCCTCTTGTATAATATAATTATGTAACTTTAAAAGTTGCAAATATATTATATAGGAGGTCTTTTTAATGACTAATAATCAATTGCTTAAGAAGTTGTAGTATTATTAATTTTAGCTGGTGTGACAATTACGGCATTAACAGGAGACAATGGGATTTTATCACAGGTTGCTAGAGCGAAACAAGAAAACGAAAAGGTAGGTATAATTGAGGAAATAAGATTGGATATTGCTACAAAGCAAACGGATAATTTAGGAAGTATAAATGAAGATGAATTTTATGAAATATTAGGAAAATATGGAACTGTATCAAGTGATTACACTACAATAACTACTTCTAAAGGTAATTATGAAATTTTAATTTTTAATATATATAGTAGCAATATTGAAAGTTCCTTAGTAAATACACCTTTAGAAAGTTGGGAGTATACTATTTATAATGATATTGTTATATTAGATAAATATATTGGAAGTGATAGTGAAATAAAAGTTCCATCAACTTTTACTATAGATGGAACTACATAAAATACAGGATTAAATTCATCAGGATATGCAAGCTCATAAAATTATAGTGGACCATTTGTAATGAATGAGCTTATCGAAAGTGTTAAATTATGAGAGAATATTTAGTAACAAAAGGATTAAGTGATACAGGAATTGAAGCAACAAGTGATGATTTATCAAGAATTTCAGAAGGAAAAGTTCCTACTAGTTTATTATACGATAGTGTTCATTACAATTCATCAGGATATTCAGTTATTTCTAATTGTATATATAAACTTAAGGCATTAAACTATATTAATCAATAGTTTTATAGCTTAATATATTATTAGAGTAAAAAGCAAGTATTACACTCAAATGTAATCTTGCTTTTTACATTCTCTATTTATTCGATATATTCAGTCCAATTTTCGTCTGAACCATAATATATTACGCTAGATGGAGCGTTAGAATGAGCTTTAACATATTTGGCACTTTCAAGATCTCGTACATAAATCTTTACCCCATTTTTCATACCATAAAACATATCATTATAAATTGTTACTTTACTAAAATCAAAACTAGTAAAATCTAATTCTTCTAGTTGATTACAATATGAAAATAAATTATCCATATTTTCTACTTTTGAAGTATCAAAATTATTTAAGCCTATAATTTCCTTTAAATTATAATCTAGTTGAAACCACTTTTCCATAGTAACTACATTGCTGGTAGATAAAAAAGATAAATCTATTGTTGTCAATTTGGGAAAGCAAGCAAATAACCTTGAAACATTATATGTTGGATATATTTTTTCACCATTTGTAGCAATATATAAAATGTAACAACCTTCATTTTTATCATCTTCTATTATATAAGAAATAATATTGCCACTACCATTTGACATATCCCAAGCTTTAATTATATTTTGTGGAAGTGTGAAATTATTTGTTGTTATTATTTTACTTATATTCGTACGATAAGCTTCATTCCAAAAATATGTTCCATAATCGTAATTTCCGTTAGCCATTGTATAATCATCAATATTATATTTATAAGCTCCATATTGCTTAGTAATAAATCTTTTATAGTACAATCCTGTATCTGTTAGAGTATCTTCATTAAGAGTACCATCATACATATTTTGTTTAACCATTGCTAAAGAACCATCTCTTGTAGATTCAGTCAACATCCAAAACGTAGAACTTATATTATATCTATCCATAAGAGCCAATAACTTATCTGTTAAATCATTAGCTCCTATAGAATTATCAACTCGATTTGACCATTCTGAAATAAATACTGGAAGGCCATTTAATATAGCCTCAGAAAGATCTGAACATATTTCTTTGTTACCATTATATATGTGTGTTACATACATTACATTTTCATATTCTAACCTAGATTCTATTGCATAATTAAGCACTCCATACCCTAAAGTAGGACATAGTATTAAAGAATCAGCACTAATATTTCTTATAATAGGAATAATCGTATTGGCATATTTTTTTACATCATCCCATGTATGAGCTTGAGCAGAAGGTTCATTTGCTATCTCATATATTACATTAGGAATATTTTTATATCTAGTTGCTATTTCGTTAAAACGCATTTTAGCCATTTCAGTTACTTCGTCAGTTAAATTTGGGCTACTCCAGAATGTTATTACTGCATACATATCTGCTTCTATTATATCGTCCATTAGTGAATAAACTTCTTGACAACTTTCATCACTTGAATCATAACTAATACCTATTTTTACAACATTAGTCCCCCATTTTTTTAAATTTGAAATTACTTGTTTGCTAAATTCCCTTTTTCCCAATGTTACACCGACTTAATCTTACTTCTTCATTGTGTTCGTTCATTAACTTTACACCATCAACATGTAATTGGCCATTATATGTTGCATAATTTCTTTCAAATGCACCTGCTAGTTGCTGTTGTTCTTTTTTTGTTGCTTCCTCAGTTTTTTCTTTTGCTTTTTTTGCCATATTTATAAGCCCATTATCACCAACTAGTGCGTTTATAGTTACGCCTGATAATATTAATAAAATTACAATTGTAACTACCAATGAGACTAAAGTTATTCCATTGTATTTCTTAAAATTTTTCATTTGATTTCACCTCATAATTTTTATTAAGTACAAAACTTAATAAAATTTTAAAAATCATACTTTCTTAGAAGCATAAGGCTTTTACTAAAAATCAAATATAAAAAATATTATTTTGGGGTATTGATTTTTTATTGATATTATGATATATAATAGAAAATATTATATAATTAAGTTTTGTACTTAATTATCGATGTCTTTGAAAGCACAAATTTAATTCATTTGTGTTTATTTTTTATTTTATTAAATATATAAAATCTCGTTATTCCTATTTTCTGGTCTTTTCAATGTTTTTAAAAGTTACTCATAATAATTAAGTTTTGTACTTAATAAAAAAATAGGGGGAATAACAAATGTTAAATTCAAAAAGGGACAAAGGAATAACATTGGTCGCATTAGTCATTACTACCATAGTTTTGTTAATATTGGCAGGTGTAACTATAAACGCATTGTCAGGAGATAATGGCCTACTAAAAAGAGCAGCAGAGGCAAAAAAGAAAACAGAGGAAGGTACTATAAAAGAAAAGATAGAGTTATTGTTAGTGGAATATAAAATAAATAACATAAATAATAAAGAAGAATTGTTAGAAAAATTTCTTGAATCAAAATTAAATATAGACTATGTAATCCCATACGGCAATACTGGTTATACATTTAACTATGATGGATATAAAATTGTTATTGATAAAATTACTTTAGAAGTATTATCTATTCAAAAAGAGGAAAATTTAAAAAAGTATTTTGTAGGAGATTATGGAGCAATTGGAGATGGTATAACTAATGATTTTGAAGCAATACAAAGAGCAGTTGATGATTGCTATAGTAATGGAGGTGGGAGTGTAACTTTTGATGGAAACAAAACATATTTATTAAAGAGACCTTCAGACTGGTCTACAGATAGTGCATATCATACCACTTGTGCAATTAATCTAAAACCAGGAGTTAATATTGAGGGAAATGGATGTGCCATTGAATGGTATCATACAAACGGTGTGTTTAATACAAATTCAAGAGAAAGAATAGCTAATACAGTAGCAAAATTAACAGAAAATGTAGAGAAAAATGCAGATTATATCGTTGTAGATAGTACAGAAAATTATTCTATTGGAGATGTAATTGCTTTATTCGGAGAAGATAATGAAACAGGAGATAAATACGAAACTAAAGATTGGATGTTTAATAAAATAGTTAATATAGATAGCCAAAAAATTTATTTAGAAAATAAAATAAACTGCAAAATAGATTTAAATTTATGTGGACAAACAGGAATTTTAAATACAGGAATATATAATGGAGCTATTATGAAAGTAAATATATACGAAAATACTTTCATTAGAAATTGTACAATTTCTAATCATGGAAATGGAAGTGGAGCGAGTATTTATTTATCTTTTGCAAAGAATGTTCAAATAGATAATATAAAAGGGATAGACTTAAATAAACACATCACATCATTGCAATTTTGTGAAAATGTAGAATTGAATAATTATCAAGTAGAATATTTCAATACTGCAGGAGCGGGAGATGGAGTTTTTGGATTATATGAGTGTAAAGATATTACAATACAAAACTCAAATCTTGAAAATTTTTATGGTACAGTTTTAAACGGAGAAAGTTATGATAAGAATATAATATTTAAAAATTGCAAGATAAATTTGAACAATGAAAATTTATTAAATTTAGATGTAGATAAATACAGAATATTTAGTACTACTATAGGCTGTTCAATTTCTTTAGAGAATGTAGAAATAGAATGTAATTATGATAATGTACTTATTCAATGTTTTGATTATGTAAAAGATGGCAAGTGTAAATATAAAGATTTAACAATAGTAACGCAAGAAAAGCTAAATCTATTCAACATAAAATTAAAAGATATAAGTGGCTATTTAAAACTTATTTGTAATGACCAAAAAACATTATATGATTTTAATAATCCTGTAGAGTATAATATTCGCTTGAACGCTTCGAATAATTTTTTTGAAAAGCAATATTATTCAAATAATAAAGGATTTCCGATAGAAGTTTCACCAAAATTAGAAAATTGTACAATAGAAGATATAAAATCAATAATAATAGGTGAAGGTACTAGAAATATAGTAAATATAAAAGATTATATAGATGAATCATATACTGGTTTAGATTTTGGAAGATATACAGAAGAAAAAAAATTTTTAGATGGAAATCCTTATATACAAGCATCATTTAATAATACAGCATCTAATACAGCAATTGTAATAGTTAATATAAAATTTATACCTGAGCAAAAATTTTGAACTTAGAAGTTTTTTGTATCAGTGAAGGCGGAGATTTTTAATATGACTAATAAACAAATAATTGTATAAAAGGTAGTAGGTCTATTATAATTGCTATGTTAAAAGTCTGTAGACTAACGATAAAAGAATATATTAAGTAAAAAAATTTATAAGGATGAAATAGATAAACAAACTATTGAAAAATAAAATTTACTTATAAATTGTGTCCAAATTGTAAATTTTGGGGCTGTAAAAAAAGTCTATTAGAAAAATGAGTGAAAAATTTTTACGAATTTTCGCATTAAAAAACGCCATAATTGCTGAAAATTAAGGCGTTTATGGTATAATTATTATATAAAAAAATTAATTAATACCAACAATTAAAGAAGTTCACTACCTGAACTTCTTTTTATAATTTATCAATAAATTTTTTTTTAACTTCAAAAGAAGAATGCACATAAATAGAAAGTGTAACACCAACATCAGAATGTCCCAAAACCTCACTCAAAGACTTAACATCCATACCAACTCGTATGCATCTAGTAGCAAAAGTATGTCTCAAACAATGGAAATTTTTATAAGGTATATTACATTCTTTAAGTACCTTTTTATATGTATATCTATAAGCAAGTGGTTCTATGTACTTTTCTTCATTTCCGAGTTAAAACATAAGCATCTTTTGAATAATTGCTACTTAATTCCTTTAATTTATTATACAATATTTTTGAAATAGGAATTTTTCTTACAGACTTTTTAGTCTTTGGTTCTGTAACAATTACCTTAGTTTTACTTTTTCCTATATACACTCTTTGCATAGTATGCTTTACATATATAAATTTAGATTCTAGGTCAACATTAGACCATTTTAAGCTACAAACTTCACCAATTCTTAGACCAGAGAATAGGCTAATTAAAACTCCTATATCTTTTAAATTTTTACTTGATAATAAATACTTTTCTAATTTTTGTTTTTCTCTTTCGTTAAAAACCTCAATTTCTCTTGGGTATATCATAGGGCAAGATACTAAATCCAATTTAAAATCCATATCATATTTTCGTTCAGAATACCTTAATATAGACTTTAAAACAGATATAATATCTCGTATTGTCTTATTTACAAGACTTTGCTTTAAATTATCAATAAACTCATTTAAATCATAACTTTTAAAATATTCTAATGTTTTATCTCCAAAGTTACTTTGCAGGTGTTTATTGATAATAAATTTGTAATTTAGGTAAGTTGATTGTTTTACTTTATTTTTCTTAAAAGCTAACCATTCTTTGCAAATTGTGTTAAATTTAATTTCTTCATTTTCTAGCTCATTCATTTCTATCCTCTCCTTATAAGTTATATTACCTATATAAATTATACCAAATTGCTCATTTAGATAGGGTTAGGGCAAAAGGAAAGACGCTAAAATTTAAACTCTTTTAGTCAGTATTTAGAACTTCTAATTTAGGATATGCAGTATATAAAAATGGTATATCACAATCAATATTTTCTAACTCTCCCCCATCAGGAAATGCTAAAATAAGTCTATCAGCCTTAGGGAGTGAAAGGGGATAGGCATTTACAATCTTTACAATTCCTTTTTTATTATCCTCATCTGCTACAATTATGTGATATTGCAAGTTTTCTTTTGTAAAAAAAGTTATAAGTATTGGCTCGTATCCTTGATAAAACTTTACCAACTTACATTTGTATTTACATAATATATCTAATGCTATTAGCATTTTATCATTGATTTTCTTTGTGTTATGAACAAATATGTCTCCTTTTTTACTTACCATATTGCTAGTTAAAACATTATTAAAATTATTATTGGCCTCACCATATAATATTTGTAGTTGATTTAATCTAGCACATCCAAAATCTTGTAAAAAATTTATTACTTTTAATTTATCTACCATAAAAATTCCTCCTTAAGTTTTCAAAATGTATTGATTTTTCAATATATTTTGAGTATAATAATAACAGTACATTGATTTTGAATTTTGAAAAATTGTTTGACAAATCCAAAATAATGTGTTATTATTTAATTACAAATAAATGTGTTTGATTCCAACGGTCAAACTTGTAATCGTATGTGTACCTGTGAATGCACATACTTTTTTTTATAAAAAATAGAGCAGGCTGTGAACCCCACTCTATCGACCTTATGTATGTCTACTGTTGGTCTTTGTCTAATTGCTTTTCCTCGTTTAATTGTTGCTGCTTTGAAAGTTCTAGTCTAACGACTTTTTCTCTTTCTGCTAACAATTTGTCAACTAAACTTAGAATTGCGTCTCCAACGGTCATATTGTAACACTCCCTTCCGCCCTTAAGTAAAGACTACCTTCTGACAAGAAAGGTTGCTAATATCTTACAATATTTATGACGAAAAATCAAGCGAATAATCAAAAATTATACAAAAAAATGTTCTCTCAAATAATCCTCATCAAATACCCATAAATTAACTTTTTATCCTCCTTAATTTCAGTGATTTTTATCAACACATTGTCTACGAAATGTGGATAATTATTAAATTTTGCAGGAATTCTGACTAAACAAGTTACATTTGTATTATCCAGCTGTACAATAACTCCACTATTTTTCTTTGGAAAAGCAATAACTTTTCCTGTATATTCTCCACCTTCAGTTATATATTTTCTAATATTTTTATAAGGATTTTCTACAAAGTCTTTGCTACTAAGTTCAAATATATTGCTTTGAACATCTATCTTTTTAATCCTAACCTTTAAATACTCCCCTGGAGAGTATAAATCTTTGCAATTTAAAATATATGTATGTTGCAAATTATCAGCATTTATAATAACTTCTTTTCCATATAATTCAACTATAATATGCTTTACACCAACTGCAATTATTCTAACTTTTACAGTATCATTAACTTTTAATTTAGGCAGTTCTAATTGTGAGCGTAGTTCCATTGCATCTTTTCTACTTGCAATTGCAATATTAGAAACATCATCAATTTCTAGTACGATAAAATCAATTTCTGCTCCAAGCATGCCTCTAATCATAGATTTGTTTATTTTAGATATTCCTAAATGTGTACTTGGAATAAGTATTTTTTGTTCTTCGTACCAAACAATAGCACAAGGAATATACTCATTTTTTATTTTATAATATTCATCTTCTATTCCACTTATTTTGCCAGTTAAAATTCTTTTTTCCTCTTTACTTCTCATTAGTTCCTTTATTGCTAATTTATTCAAAATCTCACCTCATTTCAAAACTTAAAAATTGTCCCACCCCAATTTTTCCTTCTCTTTAGGTGGTTCTTCAGCAACTTTTTCCTTTTTTGGTATTTTCTTAGGCAAATTTTTAATCCATTTAGGATTATACTCACTTATAGGACTATCTTTTAATTTTTTTGCCAGAGGGTGTTCTGTATATATCATTTTATCTAAAATTAACGGAAAATTTCCTCTTAAATTTAGTATCAATCTTGCTGACGGTATTCTTAATATCTCATCTACATTTAAAAGATTTCTTTGCAAAGTTGATATATTTTTTTGACCGTATTCTTCAATATCTCCTTCTATGGAATTTGACTTTTTTATGGAGGTAGTTTCAGCTGTTGATACACCTATTAAATCACAAAAATATTGTGCTGTTAAAACATCTGTCATTCCTAAACCTAATCTTGTATCACAATTTCCCATAATCTCATCTGATAATCCATTAGGATAACGATTTTGCATTTGACCGTACATTTTGAAAAATAGGTATTATTGCTAGCCCTCTACTTCTAACTGTGCTAATCTTCATATTGAAGTCAGGAATAGGATTTTCGCCTAAATTGGCTAGCTCATCTAAAAAAAAATATACATCATTTTCACATTTTCCATCTGGTCTTGAATCTGAATATCTAATTAATTTTATAAATAAAAATGTATAAAATAATGAAGCTATAAAGCTATAGGACGAGTTCATATCATCCATTATCAAATAATATATACAAGGTTGTTTGCCAGGTAATGTTAAATCAATATCAGTTTCAGCAGTTAATTTCTGCAAATCCTCATTTTGAAACATTTGTAGTCTTGTACCTAGTCCTGTAATTACACTTGCCTTTATGGTATCACTACCACTAGCAAAGATATTATATGACATACGAGCTGGATTATCATTGGGTAATTTCTTAAATATATTATCTATTTCTACGATATCGCCATTTGCAATATGTTTATACACATTTGTTAAAGTGTTTTTATCAGAGATATTTTCTAAAAAATAAAACTCGAATGCTTTTAATAAGTTCTCCTCTGCACGTGGCCAAAAATCATCCTTTCCACTATGTTTTTGCGTTCCCGAAATTATAACATTTGAACTTGTTTGAACATCATTTATATTTTCATTTTCTCCAAGAGGATTCCATCTATCGCTATGTCTCATATCTTTTAAATTTAAAACCTTTACAGTATATCCAATATTTCTAAAATAACTTGATGTAATTCTATAAATTTCTGATTTTGGATCTGTAATAATCATTGATTTTTTATATTTTGAAAGTTCTAAAAGATTAGTTAATACAAATCCGTATTGTTTTCATGCTTCCTGAACTACCGGAATACACATATATTTTTATTAAAATGACTATCAAATGGTAGTTTTACAATATTATTATTATATTTACCTAGTATAATGCCAGGTACATCATTTAAACCTAATACTTCAGAAATATTTTTTTCATTCATCCATTTAGCTGTTCCATATGTTCCATCTTCTTCTTTGATTTTAATGCCTTTATTTTCCTCTTGTTTTTTGAATAGGACAAGTAATATGTCTGATACAATTAAAATCGAAATAAGGGCAATTATGAAGCAAATAAGAGCATATAAATTGCTAGTTAAAACAATATTTTTTCCAAAGCATTTTTCTAATACAATAAAATAGTTTTTTATATTACAATCTATAACAATATTTAAGATTAAACAAAAAAATAAAAATATGTAAAAACATATTTTCTTAGTCATAGACATTTCGTTCTTTGTCAATATAATCTTCCAACTCCACTACTATATAATTAGCATTTGGAAGTTCTTTTTTTATCTCCGTTTCCAATTCTGAATTACAAATTATATGAGCATTTTTATTCTTGTTTTCTCTTAAAAAATATTTTATTCTATTTATTTTTTCAGTATCTAAATAATAAAATGTTGAAACATATTTGTTTTTATAGTCTGTATAATCACAAAAATTATATTCAGAGAAAAATAATCTATTTTTAAAATTATCATTTATGATTTTAGACCAATTTATGCTATGTAGATATTTTAATTTTTCTCTATTTTTCTTATTATCTTCTATGATTAAAACTTCATTTATACCAAAAGCAAAATCGTTTAAATTTATTCTATTTATATCATTAACTAAAACAATAATATTTTTAAATTTTTTCTCTTTTTGAATATCATATATAATAGACATTATATACCTATTATCATGCTCTTTTGAGATATAATAGGTTAAGTAATCAAATCCGTTTATTTCTAATATTCCGAATAAATCTTCTAGCTGTAATTGTAAACATATCTTTATCTTTTATAGCAAAAGATGGGGTAAATGTTACTGTACTACAATTATTGTAAAAAGCAGCTAATCTACTCAAATATATTAACCTAGCAGAATATTTTTTATTTCTATTCAATTTATTATACTCAAATTTGAAAAGTTTAGCATATTCAATTCCCAATTCATCCAACACTAGACTAGACTTGACTTTTTTTAGAAATCTTTTAGAAACTAAATTACTTACTCTATTTCTATAATATTTCTTAGATGAGAAGAAATACTTTGTATCAGATATATTCAAATATTGAAACTTAGCAATGAATCTAATCAAATTTATTTCTTCATCACCGATTTGGAAAATAGTTCAAATAAAATCACCTCCCAATTCCACCAAATAAAATTAACATTTAATTGTTCTTTGGTAGATTTGCTATGGCTTATCAGCCACGAGCTTACCTCCACTCATTAAAATAGGGTATGTGTCTCTTGAAAGTATTGATATTTCAGCACTTTCAATTTTTACTACCTATGGCATTTTGCATTTTCAAAAAAATGGTCGATTTGCCATATTTTTAGGTACTGTATTTTGCTAAAAATTCATTCATATTTTTGCTATCAAATACATAAATTTCAGTGTGTGGAATTTCAGAAAATTCCCCTTTTACGTAGTAAGACATCTTTGACATATTATCATCTTGAATAACTTTACTTAAAATTAAAGCATCTGCAATTGGTTTAATAAATTTATTATCTACATCCCAACCGAGTATTTTGTCAAACAACTTTATATAAATGCAAACTTCATTATCAAATTGACCTTCATATTGTTTTGTAATCTCTGCAATATTTAAAAGTATTCGCTTATGTGTATGAGTCTTTAAATTTTTATATGATGGCATAACTTCTGGTACATATATTTTCAATACATTGTCAATTAGTTCTGCCTTGTATTCATTGTCAATTGTTTTAATTTTTTCATATTCAAACTCTACATTTTTATTATATAGCTTGATTTCTGATAGTATATTATATCTAGTTTTTTCAAAGTTTCTTAAAAAATTTTCTATTTGTAAATCTGTTAAGCTATTATTAGTTACAATTAAATCTACATTTTGTTTTAAACTTAACAAATTCTTTTGTAAATTTTCATTTATAATCATAAAAAAAGTCCTTTCCTTAAAATATTTATTGAAGGGCAATATTAAAAGGAAAACACTTCTTTACTATTCTTCGTTTTCTATAAATTCATCATAGGCATCAAAAATAGCTTCAGTTAATTGAGTTCTCACATCAGAATTTAAAGGATGGCATACATCTCTAAAATGTCTTTCTCCATTTCTTAATCTTCTTGAAGGCATTGATATAAACCTTCCATTTTTCTCCGTTTCTAATAATGTGATTCCTCTAATAATAAATTGGTTGTCTAAAATGACATTTGCATAAGCTAAAACAGGTCCTTTCTGTCTTGCTCTAAAAATTTTAACATCTTTAATTTCCATAATAAAAATCCTCCTATAAATTTATTTTTGAAGGGCAAATTTATAAAGGGATTACTAACTTAAAATTATTTACCTGTACGAGGTAATACTCCTGTAAGAGTTGTTTTTTCAGGTATTCTAATTATTGTATGGAATACATCTTTATCTTCTAATTTTGTTTGTAGATAATCAGCTGTTAAATATGTATGATTTTCTATAATTTGATTATTTTTTAAATCTTCATTTGCTTTAGTAACAATTTTTGTTCCATCATTTTTGAATCCTTTTTCTACTTTGTTTTCAAATACAAATCTAATTTCTTGGGCATATTCGCCATCAGAAAGTCCAAGAGTTTCACTATCTAAAATTATTTCATTGTTTACAGTTGTATTATATGTTCCAACTGTTTTCCAATTAGAATTATTATTTGTTATATATTCTACTTTGTAGCTATTTTCTTTATTAAATGTTCCTGTATATAATTTTTGGATTCTTACTTCAGATGGAAGTATATCTCCCCATACAAAGTTATTTACTGCATCATTTGATTTATTTTGAATATCGAAATTGTATTCAATATCTTCACCAGGTTTGCATTCAACTGTTCCTGTTTTTTCAACATCAATTTTAAGATTTACAACATCGTTTTCAATGTCTAGGATAACAGTTTGTCCTTTCTCAGTTATCTCAAAATCAAATCTATTATTTTCAGGAAATACATAATAATCATTTTTAGAAGTTTCAACTGCATACCATTTTCCAATAGGAAGGTATTTTAATTCTCCAAATCCATCTTGAATATTGATTGTTCCAAATTTTTGATCTGTTTCTGCATTATAAACATCCAAAGTTACATTTGATAATTTATCTCCAGCCTTATCTCCAGTATATTGATTATCTTCGGCAGCAGTTTTATTTACTTGTACTTTATTTTCATAAACAGTTGTAGGCGTGCAATCTTTATCTTCCACAGTAACACCAATATAAGTACCAGAAGCTACTACACAATTTCTAAATGTAGAATTTACTTCTAATCCTTCAATAACTTTAGCTTGTACTGTTATATCTTTTGTAGATTTAAAGTTTGATTTTACACTTTCAAAACAAAGAGCAAATTTTGTTATATATTCATCATCTGCAAGTTTTTCTTTTGTAAAATCTATTGTATTATCTTTTGTTGTGCTTAAACCACTTGCTATTGTTTTAGTATTATCTTTATTTGTAGTATATGTTACTTTGTATTTTAAATCTTCGTTAAATGTTCCAGTTGTAATTGATTGTAGTCTAACTTCTTGTGGTAAGCTATCTTCAATTTTGAAATTATTTAATCTAACAGAAGATGAATTATGAACATTAGAAATTTGATAGTTTATAACTTCGTTTCCTTGTCCTAATTTATCTCCATCTTTCTCAACTTCTGTTTCTAATACTACATTGTCATTTTCTACTTTAATAACAATTTTTTGTCCGTCATATTCCAAAGTGAACTCATATTCAGCACCTTCTTTTCCTATTTGGTAATAATCTGCAGATACCAATTCAGTTAATTTGTATGTGCCTAATTTTAATTCTTTTATGATTTTTCCTAAATCATCAGTTGTGCATTGTACTTTATAAGTTTCAATTCCATCAATTCTTTCAAGTTCAAAAAGAGCACCTTTTAATCCACTTCCAGCAGCTAGTCCACTATACTCATTATCTTGTTTTGATACTTTTTCTACTTCAACAGTTCCAGTTGGTTCAGTATATGTCATTTTTGCATTTGTTGTTGTAAAAACAAATGGATCAGATACTATTGCGTAATCTTGCCAAGCAGAATTTGGAGCTGTTGTATAAAAAACTGGATATGTTTCTACATTACCAGTAGCTGTAATATCTATTGAAACATCTTTTTTAATATTTTTTCTAGGTACAATTACCTTAAATTGCTCACCTTTTGCAAAATCTGTTTTTTCATTGTTATTCATATCAGTTAATTTACTTCCAGCAGGTGCTTGACTACCATTCATATATATTTTTATATCTTTTGAATTGATAGGAGAATCCACTTTAAATACTTGAGAAATATAATTTGAATCTTTATCATCTACACTAGCATTTTTTACTGTTGTTATATTTAATACAGGATCTCTCCTTGTTTCTGTACCATTTCTACCGTAGTCAACAAGTTCTCTAATTTTATCTGCCATACGATTTCCTATTTCATCTGCCCCTTGATAACGGCTTTTATCTCCACCATCTAATACACGATAGATAGCTTGTTTAGTAACAAAAAAGGCATCTTTTTCATCACTAAATCCAAGATTACCTCCATATGGATAACCTTTTAAAAGAACACGATAAACAGCAGGGTTTTGCATTGCTTCTTGAATAGTAACATCATAAGATAAAGTATCACTTACACCAGGTTTTTCTACATTCAAGCAATAAGCTGGTCTAAATATACCATTTTCATAATATCCTACATAATGAGTTTTTACATATGCCCATACGCCATTGTCAAATCTATATTTAACATGTTTTTCACATTCTCCTAAATTTACAATTTCTACTTTATCACCAACATTTACAGCAAATACCTGTGAAAAGCTAGATAATAAAGTGGTAAGCATTATTGTTATTAAAGAAAAAATACAAAATACTTTTTTAATTAGTTTATTTCTCATAATAAAACCTTCTTTCATTTAAAATTTCTAATATAAAAAATAGGCTATAAAAACCTATTTTTATGATTTAATATTTAATTATTCATTGCCAACCCAATCAATATAATACTTAAACTTTTCTTGATTTCCTTCAACAAAAATTTCTACATAATAATAAACTGTTCCAAAAGATACTCCTCCAACAGCAATCTCTATCTCACTTGTACGATAAGGCCAAAATACTTGACCTCTTTTAGCATTTTTATATTTTAATCCTGGTTTTATAGATTGAATGTCTCTTAAATATCTCTGTACTTCAGCATTATATTCTTCTTGAGATATTTTCTTTATAGTTTGCTCTTGTTTCGTTTCTTCAGGTTCTATTTTTTTAGTTGTATTATCATTATTATTGATGTTTGAAGTATTTTCGTTAGTAGATGGTTTAACTATTTTACTGTTATTGGTTTCATCTTTGGTTTGTGTACTTTCACTCGTTATTTGAGTTTTAGGTTTAGTACTAGATACATTAGTTGTTGTACTACTTGTTTTTGGTTTTTCATCAGTTTTTTTGTTTTCTACTTTAGTTGTAGTTTCTACTGTTTTTATAGTTTCTTCAATTTTATTTTCAATTACAGTATCAGAATTGTCTATTGGATTTTGTTCGATAACATTTTCTGTCAATGTATCAATAACATTGTCCTTTACTGTGTTAGATTCTAATTCAATAGTATTTTCTTCTAATACATTTTTTTGTTTTTTATTAAATACACTACAAATAACAAATAAAATCAACATTGTAAAAACACTAAAACTTAATATGATTTTCCATTTATTTCTCATAAAACATCACCTCTATATAATGGTAACATCTTATATAATAAAAAAACAATGCTGAAAAAAATAAAATTTTTTTTACTTCAAACAATAGTAATATCAATATTTTAATAACATTTTCATTTTATGAATTTTTATTTTACTTCTAATGCTTGAACACAAAGTCTTAAATTTTTTTGACCTTTTACACAAGTAATAATTGTAAGTCGATTGTCTTCTGTATCTTCTAACATAGACCAATCAGTTTCTTCAATTTGTTTAATTGTAGTAACTTCATATTCTTTATTACCTAAACAAGATGAATATTTTATACGGTCGCCTTGCTTAACATCCTTTAAATTTGCGAAAAATCTAGTGGTATTATGTCCTGCTAAACAAACATTACCTTGTAAAATACTGCTATGTTCAAAAAGTCCAATACCTTGTGCTAGTGCATCTTGTGTTGTGCCTTCTATTACAATATCTTTGAAATTGATAGATGGTATTTCAAGTGTTGCAATAGCATTTAATGGTTCTTCTTTGTTTTCTTCAGATGCAACTGGAACTCCTAATGTGTTTTCATTGTTTACAGTATGATATTGATTTATAATATCTTGTCTATTATCGTTATTGTAGATATTATATATATTACTTATGTTTTGTTGTATCCTCTGGTTTTCTATGTATTTATATGCAAGAAAAGCACCTGTTCCAACTACAATTAAACAGCTTAAAATAATAAGTATAATTTTTAGTATATGTTTTGTTTTCTCTTTCAAAATTAACCCTCCTTTCTACTAAAATATAAGTAAAAATCACCCCTTTCTTTGAAATAAAAAAGACCTAGTTTATTGTTCTAGCTCTTGTATTTCCTTTATATATTTTGAAATTTTAGAAAATTGATTTGGATTTGTAATTTTATTACATACCTCATCTAAGTCAAATGGATCAAAAATAATGTCATAAATTCCTAAAAGTAAAGCATCTTTTAATTCTTTGACTTTGTCATTTTCCAAAATTAGAATAACTTGTATATTTTTTTCTCTCACTTTAAACATAAAGTCTTTGAAATTGTACTTATTAGGTTGTAATGTAGCAATTAATGTTGTTGCTTGTTGTTCTTCGAGTACATAATCAGGATAATAGACAATTCTACTATCTTCAATTTTTTTATTTAAGTCTCTATCTAATTGCTCATTATCTGTAAAAATCAATACCATTTTTTAATTACCTCCTTCAAAGTAGTCTTCAGGGTTTGCATAGTTTCCATTTATTCGAACTTCAAAATGTGCATGTGGTCCTGTTGAATAACCTGTACTACCGAACTTTTAAAACTGCCTGTCCTTGTACTACTGTTTGATTTGTTTGAACTAATATTTCAGAGCCATGTGCATACAAGGTTACTATGCCATTTCCGATGGTCTATCATAACCATATTTCCATAGGCAGAATTATAAGTTGCTTTTATTACTGTTCCATCTGCCATTGCTACGAAATTGCTACCTGTTGGTGCTCCTACATCAGTTCCAGTATGTAATTTGTACGCACCGAGTTATTGGATGAGTTCTCATACCAAAATGAGAAGTTATATTCGTATAACCAGGTATAGGCCAAGTAAACATACCTTTTGGAACTAATCCTTTACCATCAGTTATAATTATTGATGAGGAATTATCTGCTAGTAGCCAACTTGTATTTTCTTCACCTTCATAATAACCATTTGCTGCTTGTATTACTACTTGAACATCAGTATCAAGGTCGCTTTCTCTTATGTGTAAATTATTTTTCAAATAATTTTTTAATCTTTCGTATTTTTCTCCAATAAGTTCTTCATTCGTAAATACTTTTCTAGTAGTTTTAGTCTTACCATTTTCTATTGTTTTTTCTTCATAATGGTACTTATAATGTCCTATTATTGTATCGCTTTCAACTAATATATAAGCTGTTTCTTCCGTTGTGGATGTGTTTTCTTTACCATCATCATCTATTGTAGTAGTTTCATTTTTTACTGTTATTTTCTCATATGTAAATGTACTTTCAAATTCACTTGCTACTTTATTCAATAGATTTTCGTTTATTTCAGTATTATGTGCCATGTTCTTAAATGCCATAATAGAATATAAATGCGACCATTGTACTAATTTAGCATTTTCTCTACTATCAATATCTAGTAAATATTGTGTATTTTCGCCATCTTTGTAGTTATGACAGGTATTTAAGTATTCAGCTTTTTCTATACATTTTGTTCTTAATTCTTGTTGTGCTTCTGGCATAGATGAACTATCAGTTTGTACTTCTTGAATAAAAACAGCATCAATAATTGTGCAAATAGCAAAAAATAATCCAACAATTATAATGATAAAAGGGAGAAAAGGTTTAATTACTTTAAAAGCTACTTTTTTCATTTTGTTTTTTACTTTACTTTTTGCTTTATCCTTTATGCTCATTATCATCACCTAATTTCTTAATGTCATTATTATTTGCTACTTTATTGATATACTCTGTGTTTTGAAAGTTGTTTTTCCTTACATTATGGTTATTATTTTTATATAGGGATTTGCTAAAATCACCTTCAGCCATTTTTGCACCCATACTTAAATATGCTTTTGTAGCATTAAAGCCTGTTTTTGCAACCTTTCCTACAATAGATTTTGGTGTGTTTGCATTTCCATTTGACATATTTACTTTATTTGCTCCGTTTGATGTAGGAATAGAAACATTAGTATTTTGTTTTTCCTTTGGAATAACATTTCTAATAGGATTTATATTTCCGTTATAATCTTTTTCATCACTTAAATTCATACCAGGACTAATAACTGATCTAGCCCTTGATATAAAGCCTTTCAGACCACCATTAGAATTATCATTGTTTGAATTTCCTGTTTTAATATTTGATGATGGAGAATTAAATTGTTCTTTAATTGCTCCAAGACCGAATCCTAGCATTGCTCCCATTCCTAAAACTCTACCTGTCATTTGTTCATTATCAATTCCAGCAATTCTTGATGTTAGGTTTTGTAGACAATTTTGTAAAGCATCTGCCAAAGGTAAAATCATCATAGCCCAAATAAGACTTACGGCCCATCCACCACCGACTTGGTAGAAAAGCAAGATATATCAAAAATAAAAAGCAATATATAAATTGCATAAATATATTCATTATTATTTGACCAGCCCAAATACTTGCTGCTGTTACATTTTTATTTATTATCCATAAGCCTGCTGCAATTGGAGTAAATATTGTAAAAATAATAATTGTAAATTGTCTTACAATAAATTTAATATTTAGTTTTACAAATAAATATATAAACATTGCTATAACTAAAGCTGTTGTAATTGCATTTCCTGTCCTTATGGAAGTAAGCATACTATTTCCAAGTGAGCCTTCTAAAGTTCCACTATTACTAGCTGTTACCAATAAATGTACTAAACTATTATTCATAAATAATAAAAACCTAATAAACAAGGGAGCAAAAGCGATAGCAACACCACCAAAACATAGTCTTGTTAGACTTTCTTTTGCTTCATTTTTCTTTGCTGTATTCATTCCTGCAACCATAATTTTATAAGATAATATGAAAACTGCAATTAAAATTAAACTACCAGAAATGATGGCAAATACTTTGTACCAATCCATTGTTTTATTCCATAATTCTTCTGTAAATGGAGATAGACTGTCATTAGAATTGTTATTATTAAATATCAATGTGTCATAATCCTTAAATCCGGACATTTGCTTCTTTTCCTGTTGTAAAATCAAGTACTGTTTGAGCGATTCCTCCAATACATTCTGCAATTATTTTTTCAAATAATGAACCATCTTCTTTTTTGATTTGATCTTTGAAGTTTGTATTATCAGCACCAAAGCATATGGGGGATAATAAAAAAAGAATAGTAACTATAACTACTAAACTTTTAAATAATCTTTTCAAATTATTGCCTCCTTTCATAAGTTGATAGATATTTTATAAATTAGGTAAATACAAATTGTTTTTCATAATCTGTAATTACAAATTTAATTGCTGTAACACTGTTATTCAAACTAATTACACATTCTCCAGGATTAGCTGTTGTAAGAAAATTTTTAGTTCCTTCAGATAAATTAAAAAAGTCCGTAACTGCATCTACACTTCCGGGACTTTGTTTAAACAAATATCTAGTTGAACATATATTGATAATAGTCTTACCGTTCTTCACAACCGTAAAAATTCATCAATAAATTGGCTGCCGGATGAATAACGGAACATTGTACTTGCGACCGGCGACGTGCCACATTTACCAAGAACTCTGCCGATTCTTGATATTTTAAAAATAACCATGCCTCATCGCAAACAATAATCTTTTTCTTTTCTTTATTTTTTAATACAAATTTTTGCCAAACCCAAGTAAGAATAACAAAAGAAGCATATAACTTTGTAAATTCATCCTTTATTTCAGACATATCAAAAGAGATTATATCTTCATCTGATGTGATTTTACTTTCGCAATCAAAAATTCCAAGAGAATTACCACGAAGAAAAGGAACAAGTAATTGTGCAAGTTCTTCACAATTTTTTCTTTCTTTTAATTTCTTTTGAAAATCCGAAAGAGTAGGCATTTTCTTTGGTATTCTTCCAACTGCATATTTACCGTTATCAAGTTTTCCACCTTTTTTCTCAAAAAGTGAATTAACATCACTTGTAATACCGTTTTTCTGCATATAATTGATTAACGATTATTTCAATTTCAGTAATTTCTGTTCCATTTAAGGTCCTTCCTTGATAGTTCCTACATATTGTCGCAAGTAAAGCCCTTATTTCTGCCACTTTATCTAATATATTTAAAAATTGCTTATTTCCTTTGGTATCAGGTTCAAGTTCAAATGGATTTATACCAGCACTTTCGCCTTGTGTGATTTTTATTACTTTACCACCTAGCATCTTTGTTAAATTTGTATATTCTCCGTTCTACATCTATAAAAAATGCCCCACAACCTGTTGTAGCAATATTCCTAGCAGTTAAGGTTTTTAGAGCAACACTCTTACCGCCTCCACTTGTACCACAAATAAATACATGAGGATTTGGAAGCGATGGAGGACCAATAAAAGTATCTACATATACAGGAGCATTTGTAAACATATTTCTTCCTATAAAAATTCCTCTATCGTGTGATAAATTAGGATTAGAAATAGGTATAAGTGTTGCAACTCCGACCTGCTACCATATTACGCTCATAATTGCTAATTGGTATTTCTCCGAATGGGTAACATTGTCTTTAGTCCTTCAAGTTGCCTAAATGTTAGTGTTCTTATCATTGCAGTTTTTTTATTTAATTCGCTTTCTAGTATTTTTGTTTTCTCATTTAATTCTTGCAAACTTTCAGCATTTAAAGTAATGAAAATAGTTGCAAAAAATAATTTGTCTTGATTCGTTTGTATTAACATTCGTAAGTCTTCAAGATCACCTATTTGTTTTTCAAGTTCAGGTAAATGCAAAATATTGCCTTGTCTTGAATATGTCGCATATTCAGATTGACTTTGAACCAGTTTTTTAGTTAATTGATTTATAACAGTACCGTTTGAAGATGGCTCAATTTTCACAGAAATATTTATATTTCCGATATTAAATAAGTCGTCTAACCAACTAACCCAAGTTTGTTCAGGATAAACTGTCATTACAAATATTCTTGAAAATTTATTATAACCTAAAACTAAATAATCTTTTTTCTCTTGTAATTCATCTGGAAGAAGCAAGTCCATTATATTTGGAATATTATTAAAAATATTAATTTCTTTTTGTTTTTGCTTTTTGTTTTTTCCCAACATATAGATTTTTACCTCCTTCCTGCAGTTTACTAATATTTTGAGATGAATTTTTATTTAATTCCCTATAAATTAAATTCTTTATTTCATCTTCATTAAGTATCTCACATACAATTTTTGCCCTTAGCAGATTTCCTTTAAAAGACATAGATTTTCTATTTAGTTCTTCTATGGCATTTTCATATGTTCCATCATAGCTTAAAATGGCATAGTTTTTGACAACAGATATTGACCTGTTTTCCATTAAATTTTCCAAGTATTCAATCAAATAATTTTTATATTCTTGTATTTTAAAATTACTATTCTTATTTTGTTTTATAAGTGATACAACCTTACTTGTGTCAATATATTCAGTGGTACTAAAAAATTGTACTGGATAATCTATTGCTAAAGCTGTTTGTATCAATATACTTTCAATTGAATCTTGCTCATTTGTTGATAGCATATTATAGTCAATATTTCCAAGTTTAATTATGTTTGAATATCTATTGCCAAGACAAACTATATTATCTTTTATTTCCATTTGGAAAATGTCTGCTAATTGTTTTTTAGCTTTTTTGTTGCTTTTTTCTTTTGTTTCTTGATTAGAATTTTGTTTTATATTACGATTAACATTTTTCTTTTTATTGTTTAAATAAATAGCTGTGCCTATAACTAAAATAATACTTAAAACTAAAAATATTATCATTATTACCATCGGCTACACCTTACATATACAAAGTTCTTTTTACGAAATAGATACTTAATCCCATAAAAAAAGAACTTGTCAAAGTTCTGCTCACCAATTTTAAAAAAGGCACATAATAAAAAGAAAATACAAACTATCGTAATAAACAATATTTTAATTGCTAATGGTAATGGTGTTGCTAGTATTGACAAGCTAGATGCAGATAACATCAAATATGTTACTTGTCTTAAACTTAGATATCCACCAAATATTTTTTCTTCCCTTTTAATATCAAAGGGGACTTTAAAAACTCTCATAAACTCGCCACCTTTCTAACCACCAAGCAAACCGCCTGTGTTGTTAGTTGCGACATTTACGATTATTCCTGCAATTATAAGGGAAGCACCTAAAATAACACCTCCACCACATATCCAAGCTAAACTTCCTATACTTTCAGCTCTTTTTTGTGGATTATTTGCATTAGCAATCATTTTTAATGCTGCGACTACTATACTTGCAAATATTAAAACACCGACCAAGTGGCATAGCAATAGAGGTTATTACTCTTTTAATGTTTTGAGTAGCTGTTTCAACCTCTGCTGTTCCAATAGTTTCAGCAAAACAAACATTACTTTTTATAGCAAGTAAAGTTAGTGTAGTGCCAATTGTAGATAATTTTGTAATTATCTGTTTTTTTCTTTTTGTTAAATTCATTGTTTATCAACTCCTTTACGATTTTTAGGGCTTTTCGTAAAGGAAAACACTATAAATTAAGTCATATTCTTAAAATATACAAAGATATAGGGGAGTGCAAGAAAAAATATATTTCCTAACACCAAACTTGGTACAACAACTAAGAATTTTGACTTTATCTTTTGTGATTTAATCAAACATCCTATTGCAAGCATTATTAAAGATAATATAAGTAAAATAGCAAGTATTATTACTATTATCTTAAAACTTACAAAAAAGATGGAAGATACAATATTTTCAAAGTTATTCATATAATTAGCTATCATATAATCAGCTCCTTTTAGGTACTGTTATTTGTGTATTTATTTATAATTGCTCTTTTGTAATAATTAAGTAAGTCATCAGGGTTGTGTTCTATTGAAAGCATATATAAATTTAATAAAGACTCCCTACTTAACCTTGAAAGTAGAAAGTCAAAATTACTATTGTATAAATCATATAGAACATAAATAATATCTTTTACCATTTTAATCTTATCTTCTTGCATAATTGCAAGTATTTCATTTGTATAAAGTAATTCAAAGTGTTCTAATATTTCGTAAAAATCATTTGGTATTTTAAAGCTATTATTTATTATTAAATAAAATAAATAATCATCATCTATATTATATTTTATATTATTCTCTTTGACTTTTTCGTCAATACCCTCTTGATCCTTTTGAGGGGAGGGGTATTGATTTTTTTGACAATAGGGGGTATCTACAATATAGATATATCTTGCTACAACTTCTTGCTTTTCATTTCTTTTTACTTCAATTTGAATAAATCCTAATTGTTGTAAATGTGAAAGCCATCTACTAACGGTTTCAATACTTACATTATATAAATTTGCAAAATATCTATTTTGAGCATAACAATAGCCATTCCTGTTTGAAAGAGAAGTTATTTCTCCATAAAGTAGTTTTTCATTTGCTTTTAATTCTTTTGAATACCTAACCGTAGCCGGTATAATTGCATAATAATTACTTTTATTTTCATCATTCAATTATTTGTCTCCTTTGCTATAAATTTGTTCATCTGATTTTTTACCTGCAATAATACAGGCATATAAAAAGAGACTAATATTAACCCCTAAAAATAATCCAATAATAAATTGTAACATTTTTTTCCTCCAAAACACTAAATTTTAATTAAGGGGAAATTTTTGGTTATGCTGGGGGAATTTTATAAATGCTGTAATTCTTTAAAAATCAGTGCTTTGAGGATAAAACCTTTTCTCATTTTAGACTTTAAATATTTTCCCCTGAAATTTCCCCCGAAATTCCCCCAATACTATTTTTCTTTCCCCTTATTTCCCCTTAAAGTTGGGATTATAATAAATCTATTTAAACTTTTTTAAACTTTATTAAACTATTTTAAATTTTTCTTATTTTTTACAATCAAAGATATATCAAGTGTTGTAGCTTACAACCTTAGAAAACTCTATCTTTTAAAATCTCAAAAATTTATATATCATAGCGAACTACGAACCTTGAGATCGGGGGTTCGAATCCCTCCGGGTACACCAAAAAAGTCATAGCAAAGCTATGGCTTTTAATTGTGCTTAAAAGAGGGATTCGAAAAGGAAGTTGCCAAGTTTCGAGCTGGTCAGGAGCCAGCCGAAACGCAGGTAAAAATAGTCCGGTGGACTATTTTTCTGACGCGGCTTGGCGTAATCCCTCCGGGTACACCAAAAAAGTCATAGCAAAGCTATGGCTTTTAATTGTGCTTGATGCTATTTAGGACGGTTCCTAAATAGCGTCATAAAGTCCATTTTGCGTCACAAAAAAGGCATAAAAAATCTTTAAGTATGCAACTTAAAGATTTTTTTAATACCTGAATTATATCAATAGTTGCCTACAAAATCAATGAAAATCTAAACAAAAGTAAAAAAAGTTTAAAAGAATTTATAGGATAAAAATTAAAATAAAAAATTTAATTTTTGAGCTTCGAAACGCTAGAGTTAATAACATTACAGAGCAAATAAATATATAATTTCTTGCATATGTTTTTTCTTTAAGTTGCATACTTAAAGAAAAAGATACAAGAAAGGATGAAAAAATTGAAAACAAAAGAAAATAAAGGAATTACGTTGATTGCATTAGTTGTAACCACAGTAGTATTAATATTACTTGCAGGAACAAGCATTAACTTTGTTTTAGGAGATAATGGAATTATTACAAAGGCACAGCAAGCCAAAATGCAAACAGAATTCTCAAAATATAAAGAAGAATTGGACTTATTTAATGGAAAACAACTTATTGAAAATCAAGAATATCAGCTTAAAACATTAACAGCAGGAAAAAACAGCGTTTCTTATAATACAAAAGAAGATAACAATGGAACAATAAAAGAAATACTTACTTCTATTTCAAATAAATATTTAGATAAAATTGAAATAATAAAAGGCGAAATATATATAAATACAAAAAATAAATCAGAAATAGCAGCAGCACAAAAAGCTGGAATAAATCCAAATCCATACAAAATAGAAAATGGTGTTCTTCAATCTTCTGAAGACAATTTATTATTGGTGGACGAAACCGGAACCTTAAGAATACCCGATAGCGTTACAGAAATTGGCGATGGAGCTTTTTCAGGAGTAGAAGGATTAAAAACTATAATAATACCTGGGAGCGTAAAAAGAATATCAGCCAATGCATTTGCTTTTAATAGTACATTAGAAAAAGTTGTGTTAAGTGAAGGTGTAGAAGAAATAGGAACACAAGCCTTTAACAATTGTAATAAATTGCAAAAAATTGAATTACCTCAAAGTTTAACTAAAATTGCAGGATTAGCTTTTTATTGGTGTAGAAATCTACAAAGTGTTACCATTCCATCAAAAGTTACTGAAATTGAAATGTATGCTTTTTGCCGGGTGTAGAGCACTTAAAAATGTTATTATTGAAGAAGGCTGTGAAAAAATAAGTAATGCGGCTTTTAGTGGATGTGTTAATCTTACATCAGTTACAATTCCAAGTACAGTTTATCTAATTAATGCTAATGCTTTTGAAGGAGATACAAAATTAAGTCAAATTAACCTAAACAATAATAAAAATTATATAGTAAAAGATGGAATGATAAAAACAGCAGATGAAACAAAAATAGTATTTATAACAGATGAAGTATTAAAAAAATCTAGTACATTTGAAATACCAGAAAAAGTAACGGAATTTGCAACAGGAATTAGTAGCTATGAAAATATAACAACATTAAAAATTCCAGCAAGTTTAACAAGTATAGATACAGCATGGCTATTTCCCAAAACAATAGAAAAGGTGATAATAGATAAAAATAATACAAAATACGTAGTCGAAAATAATATTATGTATGATAATGAGGATAAAAGTTTAATTATGTGCTTCTCAAAAGAAAAGGATATTACTATACAAGAAGGAATATTAAAATTAAATTCATATTGTTTTTTACAAGCAGAAAATGCAGAAAACGTAAATCTGCCAGAAAGTTTAGAAACAATAGAAAGTGGAGTTTTCCAACTTGGCGAAAACTATAAAAAAATATATATAGGTAAAAAAGTTTCTAACATAAATCCATGTTTTAAGGTCGTAAATTATAAAGGAACAGTAGAAATTGATAGTGAAAATCCATATTATATGGTAGAAAATAACATTTTATACACCAAAAGTAAAAAAACTTTATTATGTGCATTATATAAACTAACAGGAAAATTTACTATAGATAGTGGAGTAGAAAATATAGCAGCAACTGCTTTTGATGCACAAAAAATGGAAGAAGTTGTTATTCCAGAAGGAGTAATTACAATAGGGAGTGGAGCTTTTTCACAATGTGACAATTTGAAAAAAATTGAAATACCAAGTACGGTAACTGAAATAGGAAGAGGAGCATTTGAAAGATGTACAGTATTAGAAAATATAACAATAAACAAAGAAAAAGGAAGTATTGCTGGAAGTCCATGGACAGCCCCTAAAGGAGAAAGAGCCATTAAGTGGATAAAATAGTGACGCAAAAGGGACGGTTTTTTTGCGTCACTTATATATTCTTATGTTTTATAATTGTGCTATATTATGGAATATAGTGTGTTAAATTCATTAAGATTGATAAAATTTCAAAAATGATTGACATTTGTTTTTTTTATGAGTATAATAATTATAGAAAGATAAGCGACCACAGAATAGTGGCGTGTCGCTAAATATAATTTTAAAAGTTAAAATGCATCTCTAACGACCAGACAGAGATGTGTTTTTTATGTTGTCTAATTTTCTCATTGTAACAATTAAAGCTACAAATAAAGCAATAGCGACAACAGTTACCATTGCAAGTTCAATAAAAAGTATGTATATAAATAGTAAATAAACTTGTGTTAATAACATATGTACCGCCTCCTTTCATTAAGAAGCGACACAACCACACTCTGTTTTGCTTATCTTAGAAAAGATTATACTAATTTTTTTAATATAAATCAAGAAAATATAACAAAAAAGTTAAAGTAAACCATAATTTTGCAGAACTAAAAACTCCATTTGGGACGTTTCTTTTTGCGTCATCTGTCCCTTTTGGAGCATAGGAATGATAGAAAAGTGATGTTAGAGGTCGAAGGTCAGAAATCAGAGGGCTGATTTCTGATGTCCGACTTCTGACTGCAGACCTCAGACTAAAACGCCCTAACCCCAATAGCTTCAAAATGCTTATTGTTATGTAAAGGACAAAAGAGACCCGTCCCCAAATGTCCTTGTCGGAAAAAGTAGAAAAAAAGGAAATAGAAATATTGACACTGGTATGAATGAATGGTAGAATAATTTTGAAAATTATAAGGCATAAGTGTACATTGAAAATTATAAAAAATTTAAGCGTAAAAATACATAATTAAGATGTATAAATTTATGCCTGAAAGCCAAAATAAAAGCAAAAAGATGAATAAAGCAAAGGAAAGAAGGAAAAGATAGATATTATAATATGGAAAGAGTCGTAATTTAAAGTTATGTTTTAGATTAAAGATTAGTAAATTCAAAAAAAATGATGTCTAAGAAAGAACGTGAGAGGAGATAAGAAAAAAATGGAAGAGAGTAAAAAAATAAGCTTAAATTTTAATAGAAAAGAAGAAAAGTGGAATTACTTTAATTGCTTTGGTTGTGACTATTATAGTTTTAATCATATTAGCTGGAATAAGTATAAGCCTAGTAATTGGTAATAATGGAATAATGCAAAAGGCTGCAAAGGGTAGAACAGATTATGCTGGTGCAGCTATAAATGAGCAATTAGATTTAAATAAAATAGAAGACTATATAGAAGATAATACATCAAATAAAAGTGAAGTAGAAAAATATAGAAAATCAGGAAAATATTTTGAAAGTCCAACAACAGTAGAAGATACAAATGGAAATTTAATTAAAGTTCCAAAAGGGTTTAAAATAGCAGCAGATAGTGGATTAAATGTAACTGAAGGTATAGTAATAGAAGATAATGATATAAAAGAAGGAATAGGAAATAATAGAGGAAACCAATATGTGTGGATTCCAGTTGGAAACGGAATAAAGAAAAGTGATGGAACAACTGTTAATATCACACTTGGAAGATATACATTTGCAAATGGTACAAGTGATAAAGATACAAAAGGAAATGTTTTAGCTAAGGGAACTCCAATATTAAAGCAAGATGCAGAAAATTATACACAAGAGGTTGCAATAAACGGATATCATAAAGAATTATCAACTTCAAGAGCAGGAGTTGCAAGTAGTGGTGCAGATGGATTAAATACCACAGCATTGAATTTAAAAGGATTTGTAGATAGTGTAAAAGCAAATGGAGGATATTATATAGCACGTTATGAAGCTAGCTATGGAACAGATGGAAAGGCAAATTCAAAAGTTTCAAATAGTTATTCAGGTTCAAATGTAGAAGGAAAATTATGGAATAATATAACTCAAATAAATGCAGCAACAGTGAGTAGAAATTTATATACAGGAGTAAATTCAGATTTAATAAATAGTTATGCATGGGATACAGCAATAGTTTATATTCAAAATTTCTCAGGAGATACAGATTATTCAAGACAAAATTCATTAAATACAAGTTTAGCAAATACTGGAGTAAATAATGATGAAAAATGTAAAATAAATGATATGGCATCAAATACAATGGAATGGACCACAGAGTACTGTACTTACACTGATAGCAGTCATGCTTACCCTTGTGCTAGCAGGGGAGGCTCTTATAGCAGTTATTACACGTACGGTAGGGCCTACTACTATGCTGAGTTCAGCTACGACCACGTTTCTTTCAGGTGTGCACTTTATATGTAACCTGAAAGCTGAGGGAAAAACTAAAAAATATTGAGTAATAGAATGAAAAAGAATAAAATAAGAAACTTCGCCCATCTTAAATAAACCCGAGCCAAAGTTACAAACTTTTGACTCGGGTTAAATTTTTATTTAGTTCCAACAGCCACAATCTTATTATGAGGGTTGTAAGTATCTTGAGAAAGCAAAGTTTTAGAAACAACCTCTCCATTCCTCTTTAAAATTCTGTAAGCCACAGCCTTGCAACCATTTGAACCACTTTGAACCACTTTAGTTTGACCTTTAGCCAAAGAAGCATCTTGCTTAGTTATAGTCTTAAAGGAAATATATTGAGTAATGTAAGATTGAATTTCAACCTCATATTCATCCTTTTCAAACAATCCAAATATCTTAAAATTAATAGTTCCGCCAGAGCCAGAGCACACAATTTTAATAGGGTAACTTCTGTTATTCTTAAACTTAAAATCGGGTCCACCCCATGAAACAGTGGCATCTCTTCCGGCAGGCACATAACCTGGGTTAAAGCCATGGTTAGTTCTTTCAACAATCTCCAAATTAGAAAGCAAAACCGCATTATACAAAGTAGAAGAAACTTGGCAAATTCCACCGCCAATGCCAGTAGTAACTTTGCCACCTGAATAAACAGCAGCACTTTTAAAGCCAGCGGCAGCAGTTCTTTTGCCAACAGTTGTATTATACGAAAAAGTTTCGCCAGGCATAAGCACAGTGCCATTTATTTTTTGAGAAGCTAGTCGTATATTTGTGCTTCTGTTTGCATTTCTAGTACTGTAAGTAGTAGAATAAGAAGCAAGCAAATCAGGAAAAGCTTCAGTGCCAATATCATTAGTAGTTATTGAAGGGTGAAGCACCTTTAAAGGAATAGTGCAAGAATCCTCACAATTATTATAAAGCTCAGTAGCCTCCTCAATAGAAATAGAAAAATCTATACCATTAACATGAGGGTGAACCACATAAGGATTTGTAGTATAATAAGCATTTTGCGGTTCTTTGCAAATTTCGTCATGAACGGTAGAAACACTTAAAGCTTGTGCAGTTTTATTCACAACAGGAATATTTATAATAGTAGAGCTACAATCCAAATTATTAATTAAATAAGAAATTTCAGAGTGTAAGCTTTCCTTATCAACTACCACACCATTTTGACCTTTAGAAATAATTAAATTATTTCCTTCAACATAGTAACTAGGGTTTATTAATCTATCAGGAAAAGAAGTTTCCATTTCATTAACTAGGGAATCCAGCGTTTCAGTGTTATAAGAGAAACCAGGATTAACCGTTATTCCAGAAAGCAAAGAAACTAAAATTTCATAATTATTTTGAAAAATATTACCTGTTCTACCCTTACTGTAAGCTACATTAATAGCATTTTCTAAATCAAAGGAAACACCTAATTGCTCTAAAATAACAGTTTGCTCACTATCGTTATATTTTAAAGTTATACTTTGAGAACTCTTTTTAGAAAACTCAGCAGAAACTTTTTCCAAAGCTTGTTCTTTACTTAATCCAGAAATGTCAACATTTTTAACACTTATGCCACTAATAATAGTAGTTTTTGTGTAATTAACTAATGCAAAAATAGTAGAAAAAATAAAAAACAAAATAACGATAAAAACAAAAGCTAACGAAACTACAATAGCAGTTTTGTGCGATTTTTTTGGAACTGCAATTTGCTTTTGAAAATCGGAATTATTATCATTAGAATTAGCTTTGCCAGCAGCATCAACCTTATCATCAGCATTTAGTAAATTTGCTTTGCTATCATCATCGCCAACAGCAATAGCATCTTCATTAAAATTAGCTTCCTCATTTTGAATAGACATTTCTGTAAAATCAGCAGCATCATCATTTTGCATAGAAATTTCCTCAGAATCGGTACTATTTGATTGCAAAGGCTTCTTATTCAAATCTACGGCTTCATTTTCAAATTTATCATTTTCACGTTCATCATCACGTTCATCAATTTTTTTATCTAAATCATTATCCATTTTGTATAACTAGTTAGCCCCAAAAAGGCCAACAAATCCTCCTTATAAACTAAAATTTTACAAAAAAATGTAAAAAATCTTATAATATTAAATACTAAAAAAACAAAAAAGTAAAGAATATTGATACATTATATTAAAAAAATATAAAGGTATTCTAAAAATAGCAAATAAAAAATGAAAAAGCATAATACAAACAGCATAGAAAAAACAAACAAAAAACAAAATATAAAAAGGATATATTGAAAAAAAGTAGAAAAAGATAAATAGCAGTGTTATAATAAGAAAAAACAAAAGAAAGGAAGAGGGAAATAATGGAAAACAAAGAAGAGTTAAAAGCAAAGCTATTCCGTAATGCAAAAACAGGCTGGGAAGGAATAAGCAAAGAAGATAAGGAAAACATATTTGAATATTGCAAACAATATATGCAATTTTTAAACAACTCAAAAACAGAAAGAGAAATAGTAAAAAGCTCAAAAGAACTAGCAGAAAAAAATGGTTTCAAAAGTATATGTGAATATGAAAAACTAAAAGCAGGAGATAAAGTATATTATATAAATAGAGATAAAAGCATGTATTTAGCAATAATAGGGCAAAATCCAATAGAAAATGGAATAAACATAATAGGAAGCCATGCAGATTCACCAAGACTAGACCTAAAACCAAACCCACTATACGAAGATTCAGGATTAGCATTTTTAAAAACACATTATTATGGTGGAATAAAAAAATATCAATGGACAACAATACCACTTGCAATACATGGAGTTGTAGTAAAAGCAAATGGTGAAAAAATAGAAGTAAAAATTGGTGAAGATGACGAAGACCCAATATTTACAATAACAGATTTATTACCACACTTAGCACAAGAACAAATGGAAAGAAAGCTAAAGGATGGAGTACATGGAGAAGACCTAAATATATTAATAGGAAGCATCCCATTTGAAGGAGAAAAAGGAGCAGAAGCCGTAAAATTAAACATAATGAACATATTAAATCAAAAATATGGAATTACAGAAATGGACTTTGTAAGTTCAGAATTAGAAATAGTACCAGCATTTCGTGCAAGAAATATGGGCTTTGACTCAAGCATGGTAGCAGCATATGGTCAAGACGACAAAATATGTGTGTACACATCACTAACAGCGCTACTAAAATTAGAAAATCCAAAAACAACAGCAGTATGTATAATTTCAGACAAAGAAGAAATAGGAAGCATGGGAAATACAGGAATGGAGTCACACGTATTCGATACTTTCATATCAGAAATTTTAAACAAACTAGGTATAAATAGACCAAACTTATTAGAAAAAGTATTTTGCAATTCAAAAATGTTATCAGCAGATGTAGACGCAGCATATGACCCAATATATGCCTCAGCATTTGAAAAAAATAACTCAGGATATTTAGGAAGAGGTTTAGGACTAAATAAATATACAGGAGCAAGAGGAAAATCAGGAGCATCAGATGCAAATGCAGAATATGTAGCAATGATAAGAAACATTTTCGAAAAAGAAAATATTTCATACGAGGTTGCAGAATTAGGAAAAGTAGATATCGGCGGTGGCGGAACAATAGCATACATTTTAGCAAACAAAGGAGTAGACGTAATAGATGCAGGTGTGCCAGTACTTTCAATGCATGCACCATATGAAGTAACCAGCAAATTTGATATATATGAAGCTCACAGAGCCTACAAAGCCTTCTGGGAGAACTAAAAAGTAGCAATTAGGGACAGTCCCTAATTGCTACTTTTTGCTATGGTGATCCAGGAGGGATTCGAACCCCCGACCCACGGATTAGAAATCCGTTGCTCTATCCAGCTGAGCTACTGAACCATTGCTAACTGCAGTTAATATAATAGCACTTTTTTTTGCACTTGTCAACAGAAAAATCAGAATTATAAATAAAATTTGTGGAAAACATCCTAAAAGGAATTGCTTCCACAAATTTTTTAGCTTCAAATACTTTATTAAAATTCAAATTTGCTATTTTTTTTCTTTTGTCTAAATAAAGTAATTTTATTTCCAATTGTTTGAACCACTTCAGAATTTGTGCTATTAGCAATTTGAACAGCCAATTCTTTAGCACTTCCGGGAGCAGTTTCTAAAACAGTAATTTTAATTAATTCTCTTGCCTCAATAGCATTATCCAATTGTTCAATTAAAACCTCAGAAATGCCGCCTTTTCCTATTTGAAAAATAGGTTCCATAGTATTAGCAAGACCTCTTAAATAAGCTCTTTGTTTACTTGTCATCTCATTATCCCTCCTTATAAATAAAACTTTATAAAATTTCATATTATTAAATGTTTAAACTAAAAAATTATATTACTACATCTTTTTTAGAAAGAATAGTAGTGCAAATATCTTTAGTTGAATTTTTCTTAGAAAGTCTAATAGAATTTTCTTTCATTTTAGACAAAACCTCATCATTAAACAAAACTTTTTCTAAAACTTCCTTTGGGTCATCATGTTTTTTTAGCCAAACTGCACAACCAGAAGCTTCTAAAAATTCAGCATTTTCTTCTTCTTGACCAGGAATAGGGTTAATTATAATCAAAGGAAGAGAAGAAGCCAAGCTCTCACTCGTAGTCAATCCGCCGGGTTTAGTTATAACTAAATCAGAAATAGACATAAGTTCAGGAACTTTATCTGTAAAAGGAAGAACCTTAATAGTAGCCTCCTTATGCTTTCTAGCAACTATTTCCTCAAATTCTTTTTTCATTTTTTCATTTTTACCAGCAATAGCAATAACTTGAATATCATCAAAATCAGACAAACAATCTAAAATTGCTACAGTCTTATCTTTACCAAGTCCATATTCGCCACCAGCAAAAAATAAAACAATCTTTTTATTTATATCCAATTCAAATAAATTGCAAATTTCTTTTTTATCATAAGTTTGTAAAAATCTATTAGAAATAGGTATTCCTGTAACAAAAATTTTACTTTCATCAATAGAATTTTGAACCATTTTATCTTTCATAGAAGAATTAGATACAAAATAAAAATCTACAAATTTATTTCCAATAAGCCATTGCTCATGTGGGGCAAAATCAGTCATAATAGTTGCAAGCAAACAATTAGTTTTTCCTTTTTGCTTTAAATAACTAGTCATCTGCGAACCAAATGGATGAGTAGAAATTACAATATCTGGGTCAAATTCACGAAATAACTTAGCCATTTTAACTGCCATAATCTTGTTAGAAGAAGTGCTTACCTTAGACAAAAGACCATTTTGAGATTTATAATAAACCTGCTCCCAAGCCCATGGAGCTTTTTTTGCCATTTCTCTGTAAGCAGCAGTAGTTGCTTTATCTAAAGCTTTATTAATATATTTAACACAATCAATCATTTCAGTTTGAACATCAGTATAATTTTCATCAATATATTGTTTAATAGACTTCGCGGCAGATAAATGTCCGCCACCATAAGAAGCGTAAAAAATCAAAATTTTTTTCATAAAAATTCAGTCCTTTCTTGTTTAAATAAAAGGTACATGTAGTCAAATTATAAAAAGTCCTTTAAATTTTACCATAAAAAATAACAAAAATAAATAAAAAAAGAATAAAACATAAAAAAACATACAAAATATAAATAAAATACTATAAATAAAAAGGAGAAATAAAGTGAAAAAAATATGCAAAATATTATTAATAATAATGATTTTGTCAATAGGAATAATAGCAATTGTAAATTTGCCTAAAAACACTCAAACAGAAGTATACGCGGCAAATGCAGGCTCAACTTCAAACGTTCAATTAATAGCAAGAGCAATAAATGGCGAAGCAAGAGGAGAACCATATGAAGGACAAGTAGCAGTTGGTGCAGTAATATTAAATAGAGTAAAAAATCCAAACTTTCCAAACACAATAGCAGGGGTAATATACCAAAGTGGAGCATTTACGGCAGTTTCAGATGGGCAAATAAACCAACCAATAGCAGAAGGCTCAACAGTAGTAAAAGCAGCGCAAGATGCACTAAATGGCTGGGACCCAACAGGAGGGGCAATATATTATTTTAATCCAGCAACAGCCACAAACAAATGGATATGGTCAAGACCACTAATAAAAACCATAGGAAAACACCGCTTTTGCAAATGACACTATTTAGGACGTTTCTTTTTGCGTCATCTGTCCCTTTTGGGTATTTTATTTTGTACGATACTCCAAAAGGAAACGTACCAAAAGGTGAAAGTGTCCCTTCTGGTACATTAAATAATAAAGGAGAAGAGAAAAATGGGAAAAATAAAATCAAAATTATATGATTGGAAAAATCGTTTACAAGATAGACATATGCTTAGCTTAGTGGTAACGTTAGTCACTGTTATAGCAGTTTTAGGACTTTACACTTATAAAAGAGAAAGACAATTTAGGCAAACTGCAGAAAACAATTACAATATGGCATTTTTCGAATTAGTTAGTTATGTAGAAAATGTAGAAACATATTTAGCAAAATCACTAATATCTAGCACTCCAGAACACGGAGCAGAAACTTTAACACATGTGTGGAGAGAAGCAAATTTAGCGCAAAGTTACTTAGCAAGACTACCAATGGGTTCACAAGAACTTGCAAACACATCAAAATTCTTAAACCAAGTAAGTGACTACAGCTTTTCACTATCAAGAAAAAATATAAACAATCAAAATTTAACAGAGGATGATTTCAATAATTTAAAAGAATTACACACATACAGCGTAGATTTAGAAAATACACTTAATCAATTATCCGCAGATATAAATGATGGAAGAATAAAATGGGGAGAACTAACCAACAAAGGAAGTAGCATATTTTTAACACAGGTAAGCAATATCTCAAAAGATAGCTTTGACAATTTAGAAGAAAATTTTCACGAATATTCAGGATTAATATATGATGGCGCGTTTTCAGAGCATATAACATCAGTAGAGAAAAAAGGACTAACAGGAGAAGAAATAAGTGAAGAAGAAGCAAAAAAAATAGCAACAGATTTTATAGGAAATGATAGAGTAGGAGAAATAAATTCAAACGGGGTATCAGAAGACACAGATATACCTTCATATGATTTTAGTATAAAAGCAAAAAATGATAAAAAAGAGATAATAGCAGTATCTGTAAGCAAAAAAGGTGGACATATAATATTTATGAACTACAATAGGAACGTCGAAGCCGAAAGTATATCACAAGAAAGAGCAGATGAAATAGGAAAAAATTTCTTAAATAGTAAGGGATTTCCAAACATGAAAGAAACGTATTATCTAAAACAAAACGGAGTAGTCACAATAAATTATGCATACAATCAAAAAAGCACAAACGGAGATGTAGTAGTATATCCAGATTTGATAAAAGTAAAAGTTGCATTAGATAATGGTGAAATACTAGGAATAGAAACAACAGGATATTTGAATTCACACTATGAAAGAAATATACCAGTAGCCAAAATAACTAAAGAAAAAGCAAAAGAAAATTTAAATAAAAGTTTACAAATAGAAAGTGAAGGAATGGCAATAATTCCAACAAAATTTAAAACAGAAATATTATGTTGGGAATTCAAGGGAAAAGTAGATGACACAGAATTTTTAGTATATATAAATGTGCAAACAGGAGCAGAAGAAGACATATTAGTAATAAAAAATACGCCAAACGGAACATTAACAATGTAACTGTATTTTGGGACGGAGCAAAAAACAGGTGTAAAAAGGTAACTGTTTTTTTGCTCCGTCCCCAAATACAGTTCAAAATTTTATTATTGCAAATAAAAATCAGTTGTCATATAATATAAAAGATTAAAATATAAATATATTTAATCTCCTAAACATAAAATATAAACGGAGGAAAAGAATTATGGAAAAAGAAAACCATAAAATTAGTGTAAGGGAAATTTTAAAGGTTACAAAGGGAGAATTAGTAACAGGAAATGAAGAATGTCTTTGTCAAAATTTTGAAAGAGACTCAAGGGAAGTAAAGGAAGGAGATATATACTTAGGAATACAAGGTGAAACCATAAATGGTAGCATCTATTTCGAAGAAGCCTTTGCAAATGGAGCCAAAGGTGCAATTTTGCAAGATATTCAAATAACTAAAGAGCAAAAAGAAAAATATAAAAATAAATTTATTATTATAGTAGAGAACACAATAAAAGCGATGCAACAAATAGCAACATATAAAAGAAGCATGTACAACATACCAGTAGTAGCAATCACAGGAAGCGTAGGAAAAACTAGCACAAAAGATATGGTGGCAAATGTAATGAATGAAAAATTTAATACCTTAAAAACACAAGGCAACTACAATAACCACATAGGTGTGCCACTTACAATATTTAGGCTAAAAAATGAAGACGCATTAACTATTGAAATGGGAATGAATCATTCAGGCGAAATAAGTACACTAACAAAAATTGCAAAACCAACAGTCTGTGTAATTACAAATATAGGAACCGCACACATTGGAAATCTAGGTTCAAGGGAAAATATATTAAAAGCAAAGCTAGAAATATTAGAAGGAATGAAAAAAGGAGGAACCGTAGTAATAAACAATGATAACGATTTACTACATAAATGGTACTTAGAAAATAAAGAAAAATACAAAATAATTACATATGGAATAGAAAACGAAAGTGATTTTTCAGCAGAAAATATAGAGTCAAAAGAAGATGGAAGCACATATACTTTAAAAGGTACAAACGTAAAAATCAATGTACCAGTAGGAGGAAATCATTTTGTACTAAACAGCTTATGTGCAATAGCAGTAGGAAGCATTTTTGAAATACCAATGGAAAAAATAAAGCACGGAATAGAAAGTTTTGAATTAACCAAAAAAAGAATGGATATTACTAAAACAGCAGAAAACATAACAATAATAAACGATTGTTATAATGCAAACTATGATTCAATGAAAGCAGCCTTAGAATATTTAGGAAAAATAGAAAACAAAAGAAAAATAGCAGTATTAGGTGATATGCTAGAACTTGGAGAATATTCTAAAGAATTGCACGAAAAAGTAGGTCAAGAAATAATAAAAAACAAAATAGATATATTAATAGTAGTAGGAAAAGAAGCCAAACATATTGCAAATATAGCAAAAACAGAAATGAATAAAGAAAACATAATAGAATGTGAATCAAACGAAGAAGCCGCAAACGAAATAAACAAAATAAAAAAGACAAATGATTGCATTTTATTCAAAGCATCAAATGGAATGAAATTTGGTGAAATAATAGAAAAAATTCACAATTAGGGACAGTCCCCAATTGTGACAATTTCTCAATTTGGGACAGTGCTAATTATAAAAGATTTTAATATGGAGGTAAAAATATGAAAGTAGCAGTTATATTTGGTGGAATGTCTACTGAACACGATGTATCAATAGTTTCAGGAATATCAATTATTAAAAATCTAAATCAAAATAAATATGAAATATATCCAATATACATAGATGAAAATGGAGATTGGTATAAATACACTAAAAAAATAGAAGAAATAGGAACTGTAGAAGTTGGAGATAAACTAAAAGAAATAGAGAAAATTGAAAATCCAATGAACTATTTAAAACAAATGGATTGTATTTTTCCTGTACTACATGGTTTGTACGGAGAAGATGGAACAGTGCAAGGCTTATTTGAGCTTTTAAAAATTCCATATGTGGGCTGCAAAGTGTTAGCTTCTAGCATATGTATGGATAAAGTATATGCAAAAATAATATTTGAAAAAGCGGGCCTAAACCAAGCAAAATATGTATATATAAGAAAAGACAAAGAAAAATATAGATACATAGCAAACAATTTTGAAGAAACAATGTGCACATTGGAAGAGGTTGAAAAAGAAGTAGAAGAAAAATTAGAATATCCAATGTTTGTAAAGCCTTCTAACTCAGGATCTTCAGTAGGAATAAGAAAAGTAAAAAATAAAAAAGAATTAGAAGAAGCCATAAAATATGCAGGAAAATATGATAACAAAATATTAGTAGAGCAAGGAATAATAGGAAGAGAAATAGAGTGCGCGGTACTTGGAAATGAAGAAGTATTAGCATCATGCGTAGGAGAAGTTCTGTCAGCAGAAGAATTTTATAGCTTTGACTCAAAATATAAAAATAGTCAATCAAGAACAGTAATTCCTGCCAATATTGAAGAAAACATATCAGAAGAAATTAGAAAACAAGCAATAAAAGCATATAAAGCAGCAGGAGGTGCAGGACTTTCAAGAGTAGATTTCTTTGTGGAAAATGGAACAAACAAAATAATAATAAACGAAATAAACACAATGCCAGGCTTTACAGCAATTAGTATGTATCCAAAATTATTTGAAGCAGTAGGAATAAAATATACGGAATTATTAGATAAAATAATAGAATTATCACAAAAGTAAAGGGATAAAACAAAAACTCTTGAAAAAAACATCCATACTTGATATAATAAAAACACCATGGGAATGGGAGGATGTTAAATGATATTTAAAGATTATTATAAAATATTAGGATTAGAAAATAACAAAGTAAATATAGAAGAAATAAAACAAGCATTTCACAGTCAAGCAAAAAAGTATCACCCAGACGTAAACGAAAATCAAGAAGCAGAAGAGAGATTTAAAGACATAAATGAAGCATATAGAACACTTTCAAACAGTTCAGCCAAAAGAAAATATGATAGGATTTGGTACTCACACGTTGGTAAAAAAATAGAAAAACAAAAAGACAAAGAAGAAAGAGAAAGCAAAACAGACTTATGGAGTTTACTATTTGGAGCAAACAAAGTAGAACGTAAAATAAAAAAAGAAAGCAAAATACCAGAAAAAGGAGAAAATGTAGAAACACAAATAAATGTGGGAATAAAGCAAGCATTTTATGGAACAAACCAAAAAATATCATTGCGCACAGTAGAAGGAAAAATGAAAACTTTTGATGTAAAAATACCTTCAGGAATAAGAAATGGAGAAAAAATACGTTTAATAGGGCAAGGTAAGCAAGGTCAAAACGGTGGCAAAAACGGTGATTTATTAATAAAAGTAAACATACAAAATAGCAATATATATAAACTATATGGATATGATATATATACAGATTTGCTAATTACACCTTGGGAAGCAGTACTAGGAACAAGAGCACAAATAGAAACAATAGATGGAGAAAGTAAAATATATGTGCCACAAGGAGTAGAAAGTGGCGAAGAAATAAAAATACCACAAAAAGGTTACAAAAACGGAAAAGGTGGTAGAGGAGACTTAATAGCAAAAATAAAAATAGTAGTACCAAAAAAGCCAACAAAAGAAGAAATGGAAATATATGAAAAATTAAAAAATATATCAAAGTTTGAACCAAGAAACAGAACAACAATAGCATAAAAATGCTATATTTGACATAATGAGAATAAAATAGTATAATTATGTATAGTTGTGATTAAACTAAAGAAAAACTATGAAAGATTTGGTTCATAGAAAGGAGCTTAAAATGAAAAGCATACAAGGAAAGCACTTCAGCATAACAGATCCAATGGGAGTAAATACAGTAATATACAGAATAAACAAAACAGCAAAAGAATATTTACAAAGTTACCCTAAGTATACAGTAGAAAGGCTAGTGTCAACGGAAGAAATAAAGGGAAATTTAAAAAGAAAAACTTTCTTCATAGATGAACCAGATTATGAAGAGCAATTGCTATTTCTATCATTTGGAAAAGAAAAAGTAGTTGTTAATACAGGTGTTTTAGAAGACGACAAAGTAAAAATTTCTAAAAAACCTATGCCAATAAAATTTGACACTTTGTATTCAGACAAAGAAGAATATAAAGAATTTGGATACACACCAAACTTAAAAAGACCAATATCAATAATAGACCCAGAAACAGCAGAAGAAGTAAAACCAGTATTATATATGGACGAAAAAACTAACGAAGTAAAAGGAAAATGCAAATTAAAACCATACAAATCTTATTTTGCATTTGAAATACGAGATAAGAAAGACTAAGAGGAGGATGTTTAATAATGAGTCAAACAAGTGGAGATTCAAAAAAATATGATATGGTATGCATATCATTTGGAAAAGAAAATCAAAAAGGAATAGAAGTTACAAAGGCAGGCAAAAAAGATAGCTTTTTAGAGCAAACAATGGAAATACAAGCTGTGCCATGTGACTTAGGAGAAGTTGTAAACTTTGAAAACTATAAAAAAATAGCAGAAAACAATCAAAAAAGACTTACAGCACATGCATTAGAAATGGCAGAAAAAAGAGGAAATAAAGCAGAAATTTTAAACTATAACTTAGAAAGAGCTAAAATAGAAGGAAAAGCAAACAAGACAAGAAAAGCACAAATAGCAAGGTAAAATAAATAAACCAAACCAAAGAAAAGGTGGAAAGCCATGGAAAAATTTAAAAGAACATTAAAACAAAGTAAAAGATTTTTAATTATAATAGGAGTACTATGGGTATTTTTAGCCATAGTACTTATTGCGCCTATAGCAGAGGCAATAACAGATGCCTCAAAAACAGGAGTATTTGTATTAGATACCTTTGTAAATAGATTAATACCAGCAATAACAAGCTTCTCAAGCATAGGCAAAATGTTTTCAAAACAATACATAAGTACATTTGGAAGTTGCTTAATGAACTATACAATAGTATTCATAATCTGTTCAATAATAGGTTTTGTAAAATCAAAGCCAAAGGGAGAATATCACGATATGGAGCATGGCTCTAGTGATTGGAGCGAGCATGGAGAACAATATAGAGTACTAAGTAAAAATAAAGGAATAATATTAGCAGAAGACAATTATTTGCCAGTAGATAAACGTGGAAACGTAAACACACTTATAGTTGGACGGTTCAGGTTCTGGTAAATCAGCATCATATTCAAAACCAAACGCATACCAAATGCTTGGCTCATATGTATTTACAGACCCAAAAGGTGAACTATATGACGACACAGCAGGATATTTAAAAGAACATGGATATGATATAAAAGTGCTAAATTTAGTAAACCCAGCAAACAGTGATGGTTATAACCCACTAATGCACATATATAATGAGCTAGACGTAGACGTTATAGCAAACACAGTAGTAAAAGGACAAGCCTCAGAAAGCAAGTCTGACCCATATTGGGACGACATGGCAGAAATGCTATTAAAAGCATTAATTTATTACCTAATTGCCACAAGACCAGAAGAAGAGCAAAACTTAGCAAGCTGTTCAGAATTGGTAAGGGCAGCAAACGCAAATGGTGGAAGCAATTTGCTTACAGAATTAATAAACCAATTACCCTATGACCATCCAGCAAGAATGTACTATAAATCAATAGAAATAGCACCAGAAAAAACCTATGGCTCAATTTTAAGTTCTTTACAATCAAAACTAGGAAAATTTGATTCAAAAGAAATAGCAGAAGTAACCTCAACAGATACAATAAACTTTGAAGATATAGGAAAGAAAAAAACAGCAGTATATGTTATATCATCAGACACGCACACAGCATATGACTTTTTACTTACAATATTCTTCTCTCAAATGATACAACAATTATACAACTACGCAGACTTAAATGGTGGAAGACTTCAAATGCCAGTTTATTTCATATTAGACGAGTTTGCAAACATAGGTAGAATACCAGACTTCGACAAAAAAATATCAACCTCAAGAAGTAGAGGAATTCAATTTAGTGTTATTTTACAAAACTTAGACCAATTAGAAGCAATATACGAAAAAAGCTATGAAACAATAATTGGTAACTGCGATACACACGTATTTTTAGGAAGTAACTCATACAAAACAGTAGAATATTTCTCAAAAGCATTAGGAGAAAAAACAATATTCAGACAAAGTAAATCAGTAAACCGTGATAAACATGCACACAAGCAAGGATTTAGCGATTCAGAGCAAATGCTAGGAAGAGCATTAATGACGCCAGACGAACTTCGTAGAATGGATAATGACTTATGTATAATTTTTGAAAAAGGAATAAAACCAGTAAAAGCAAAAAAATACTATTATTTCGCACATCCAAAAATGTACAAAGAATTACAAGAAAATAAATTAGACCATAACCACTTTGATGCAGGAGTAAGAGGAGAATGGAGGAAATACAATCCATATAACCCATATGTTCCAGAAACAGAAAAAAAGGCAGCACAAAATCTAAAAGTAGAATCATTAGATGACCTATTCGAAGATGACAGCGAAAAAGAAGAAAAAATACCAAAGGAAGTTCCTCAAATAAAAGAAAATGAAGAAATAAACAACATAGAAATAGAAGAAATGCCACAAATAGCTGAAGAAAAGCAACCACAAAAACAAGAAACACTTTCAGACTTATTTGACTTTGAAGATTTTGAAACACCTACATTACCACAAGAAAAAGAAGAAAAGAAAGAAGAACCACAGCTATTTACAGAAGACATACAAAAAGAATTAGAAGCAAAATTTGATGAACTATTTGGACCAATGGAAGACTAGCAAAAAAGAAAAATACTTATTAATATAAAAATTAGTAAGTATTTTTTTACATAAAAAAATAAAAACAAATGTTCTAAAATGTATTGACTTTTATAAAAAACATTTATATAATAAAGCAAGAAAATTTGGAAAAAGCCAAAATGGAGGTAAAAATGAAATTTGTACATATAGCAGATATGCACTTTGATACGCCATTCAGAATGCTTAGCGACAGAAGAGATTTAGGCGAAACACGAAGATTAGAGCAAAGAAAAGCATTCAAAAAAATGATAGAATATATAAAAGAAAATGAAATACCATACCTATTAATAGCAGGAGATTTATACGATAACGAATACATAAGAGAAAGCACAATAGAATTCATAAACAATTTATTCAAGCAAATACCAAATACCAAAATATACATAGCACCAGGAAACCATGACCCATACTTAAAAAACTCATATTATGCCAAATATAATTGGAATGAAAACGTAAAAATATTCACAGCAAAAGTAGAAAAAGTGGAAAACGAAGACTTTATTTTATATGGATATGGATTTGAAGACTTCTATTGTTACGATTCAAACATAGAAAATATAACCATAGAAACAAAAGAAAAAATAAATATATTATTAACACATTGCAACTTAGATGGAAGTGCAACAATAGAAAAACCATACAACAATTTGTCATCAAAAAAATTACAAGAAATAGGCTTTGACTATGTTGCAACAGGCCATATTCATAAAACAAACATAGAAGAAAAAACGAATATAATATACCCAGGGTCAACAATATCACTTGGGTTTGATGAGCTTGGAAAACATGGAATGGTAGTAGGAAACCTAGAAAAAGGAAAACTTAATTTAGAATTTGTTGCATTAGACGAAAAAGAATTCAAGGAGCAAGAAGTAAACATTAGTGAAATACAAACAATAGAAGAACTAGCAGAAAAAATAAACGAAATAGAGTTAGAGCCAAACAATTTGTATAAAATAATATTAACAGGAAACAGAAACTTTGAAATAAACGTATATAAATTATATAAATTAATAGAAACCGAAAACATAATAAAAATAAAAGACAAAACAAAAATAAGCTATAACTTAGAAGAAATAGCAAACGATAGCACATTAAAAGGAATATTTGCTAAAGAAATGTTAGAAAAATTAAAAAATGAAAATATAGATAAAGAAACGATAGAAAAAGCCATAGAAATAGGAATGAACTCTTTATCATAAACAAGAGGTGATATTTTGAAAATAGAAAAAGTACAAATAAATGCTTTTGGAAACTTAGAAAATAAACAAATAGAATTAGGAGAAAATATAAACATCATAAAAGGAAAAAATGAAAGTGGAAAATCCACATTTCTTAAATTTATTGTGGATATGTTTTATGGAATATCTAAAAATAAAAGAGGAAAAGAATTTTCAGATTATGATAGGTACAAGCCCTGGAACAATGAAGAATTTTCAGGTAAAATAACTTACAAATTAGATAATGGAAAAAAATATGAAGTATTTAGAGATTTTAACAAAAAAAATCCTAAAATATATAATGAAGAAGGGGAAGACATTTCAAAAGAATATACAATAGACAAAGTAGCAGGAAGCAAATTCTTTACAGAGCAAACCAAAATAGAAGAAAATACATTTCTATCTACCTTTGCAGCTTGCCAAACAGAAGTAAAATTAGAAAAGCAAGAGCAAAATGTATTAGTTCAAAAATTAGCAAATCTAGCAGGGACAGGGGAAGACAACGTTTCCTACAAAAAAGCATTAGAAAAATTAAATAAAAAGCAAGTAGAAGAAATAGGAACATTAAGAACAACAGGAAGACCAATGAACCTAGTAAAAGAAGAGCAATTTAAACTACAAGACGAAATAGGAGAACTAGAAACTTATAAAGAAGAACGCTACATAATAGATGAAAACAAAAATACACTAGAAAGCAAAGTTCAGGAAAATGAACAAGAATTAGAAATATTAAAACAAATAAAAAGACTATATGAAAACAGAAAAATAGAAGAACAAAAACTAGAAATACAACAAACTTTAATAAATTCAGACGAAGAAAAAATACAAAAATTAGAAAGTGAAAAAAAAGAAATAGAGCTAGAATACCAAGAAATAGAAAACAACATAAATAAAAAAGCAGAAAATAAAGCAGGGAAAAAACAAAAAACAAAAATAAAAAATATAATAATGTTACTAATATTTATAATAGGAATTGCTTTAGGAATAAGCTGTATGCAAAAAATAATAGTAGCAATAATAGCATTTAGCATAGCGGCTGTAATGGCAGGCTTATTAATAATGGCAGTAATAAAAAGCAAAAAAGAAAACAAAAAAATACAAGAGATAAACGAACAGAAAAAACTTGCAGAAAAGCAGCTAGAATTAAGCAAAAACGAAATAGAAAAACTAAATGCACAAATAGAAATGTTAAACAAAACAAAAGAAGAAAAAATAGTAGAAATACAAAATCAAAAGCAAAAAATAAATGTAAATCTGCAAGAAAAATTACAAGAAATAGAAAACGAATACAAAATAAGCAATATACAAGTAGATAGCAATATTTCATATAAAATAGAAAATTTACAAGAAGAACTAAACAAAAACAAGTTAGCATTGCATAAATTAGAATTAGATAAAAACAGCATAATGCCAAAACTTGAAAAGCTAGCAAGTATGGAAGAACAACTACAAGAACTAAACGAAAAAGAAATAATGTTAAAAAACGAAAACGAAGCAATAGAACTAGCAAAAGAAGTATTAGAAACAGCCTACATAAAAATGAAGGAAAATGTTACTCCAAAATTTACAGAAAATCTATCTAAAAACATAGAAAAAATATCAAATGGAAAATACCAAAAAGTAAAAATAAATGACGAAGAGGGAATAATAGTAGAAAAGCAAAATGGAGAATATGTATCAGCAGAAAAATTAAGCGTGGGAACAATAGAGCAACTATATCTATCATTAAGATTTGGTGCAATAAGCGAGCTTTCAGAAGAAAGTATGCCAATAATTTTAGACGAAGCATTTGCATATTATGATGAAGAAAGACTAAAAAATATTCTTACATATATAAACAAAGAATACAAAAACAACCAAATAATTATATTTACATGCACAAATAGAGAAATAGAAATATTAAACAAAGAAGAAATGAAATATAATTTAGTAGAAATGTAGTAGTAAAAAATGGCGTTTTTTCCTATTGAACAAAGTAAAAAAATGTAGTATAATACTTAAGGAAAAAAAGGAAAACAAAAGCCATTTGAAAATAAATTCACTAAGTAAGAAAAATAAAACTTGCTTAAGCAGAAAAAATGGTAAATTTTGTGAACCTTACATTAATAAAAAGGAGAATATTTATGTTTGACAAATTAGAAACAGTAGAAAAGCGTTATGAAGAATTAACAGCAAAAATAAGCGACCCAGAAGTAATTTCAAGAACAAACGAATGGCGCGAATATATGAAAGAACACGCAGAATTAGAGCCAATAGTTGAAAAATATAGAGAATACAAAAAAGCAAAACAGGCATATGAAGAAGCAAAAGAAATGATGAACGACCCAGAAATGAAAGACTTAGCAGAAGAAGAGATGCTTACAAACAAAGAAGCTATGCCAAAAATAGAAGAAGAATTAAAAATACTATTAATACCAAAAGACCCAGACGATGACAAAAACGTTATATGCGAAATACGTGGAGGAGCTGGTGGAGAAGAAGCAGCCCTATTTGCAGGAACATTATTTAGAATGTACACAATGTATGCAGAAAGAAAACATTGGAAACTAGAGGTAGTAAACGAAAATGCAACAGAACTTGGAGGATATAAAGAAATATCTTTCATGATAACAGGAAAAGGAGCATATAGTAGACTAAAATTCGAAAGTGGAGTTCACCGTGTACAACGTGTGCCAGACACAGAAAGCAGTGGAAGAATTCATACTTCAACAGCAACAGTAGCAGTGCTTCCAGAAGTAGCAGATGTAGAAATAGAAATAAACCCTGCAGATATAAAAATGGAAGTATATAGAGCTTCAGGTGCGGGAGGACAACACGTAAACAAAACATCTTCAGCAGTAAGACTAATTCACGTTCCAACAGGAATAGTTGCAGAATGCCAAACAGAGCGTTCACAAGTACAAAACAGAGAATATGCAATGAGATTACTTCGTTCAAGACTATATGAAATAGAAAAACAAAAAAGAGATAGTCAAATAGCAAACGAAAGAAAAAGTCAAGTAGGTAGTGGAGATAGGAGTGAAAAAATACGTACATACAACTATCCACAAGGACGTATAACAGACCACAGAATAGGAATGAACGTATATCAATTTGAAGACTTTTTAAATGGAAACTTAGATGAAATGATAGACAATTTAATTGCAGCAGACAGAGCAGAAAAACTAAAAGGTGAAGAGTAATTAATTATACAATTTTTTAGAAAGGAAAAATAGTAAGATGAGTGAAAAAAGCAAATCAGTTTTAGCATATGTATTTACTTGGATAGGAGGACTTATAGTATTATATGGTATAAAAGATAACCAAAGAAATACAAAAATACATGCAGCTCAAGCAATAGTTATAGGTATAGGCTATATGCTTATATATGCTATATACAGAATGATACCTGTATATATTCCATTTTTTTCAACAATAGTATATGGAATATATGTTGTATTAGTAGTAATAGGTATAGTAAAAGCTTGCAAGGAAGAAAATCCAGAATTACCAGTAGTAGGAAAACTTGCAATGTCTATATTTGGTAAAAAAATTAACGAACAATAAAGTAAAATAAAAATAAAAAATCCGCCACGGCGGATTTTTTTGTTAAACAAACAATACATTAAAAATACTACAAATATAGATATGCTAGAAGCATTAAAGTCAGTAGAAAAAAATAAAAATGAAGTTGAAATTTTTGACTATTATGTAAAACGATGATATAATATATACGTATTGCAATAAAATATAAATTGATAACTATCAAAAAGGAGGGATAGTTCTTTAAATGCAACAGAAACCTGAAAATATCTAGCAACAATATGGAGGAGAGCAATATGGAGATATTAGAAAGAGGTATTGGAACAATAGTATTAGGTTTTTTATATTGGCTAACATATGAGTTATGGCTACCAACATTATCTTTTGCCTATATTGACGGAACAGCTTTTTTCATTATAGGAGTAATAATGATCATAATTATAATACAAATATGGATTAGAGATGACTTGGAGGAAATACTAATAGCAGGAGCAATAACAAGTTTTATAGGAGCAGCTGCTATTTGTCTTATTCTATTTGTAGGAGCTGTTATTATAGGAGGAGGACTAATAAATTCTGGCAAAATGTATCGGCAAATTGGAGAGATAGACTATAAATCTTTTAAAGAAGATATAGTTGAAATAGATACATCTCAAATACCAATTGTAGATATTGATTTGGCAGATAAACTTGCCGATAAGAAGTTGGGAGAAGAGCTAGCATTAGGTTCTCAGGTTGAAGTAGGACAATTTACTAATAAACAACAGGTAAATGGGAAACTAATTTATGTTGCACCATTAAATCACAGGTCATTTTGGAAATGGAATGCAAATAAATCTGGAACACCAGGATATATTATTGTAAGTGCTACAAACATGAATGATGTTAAACTTGTAAAAGAACTAAATGAAGAGCAAATAAAAATTAAATATTCCCAATCAGCGTTCTTTGGAGATGATTTAAAAAGACGTATCCGAAAAAGTGGATTTAGAGCAGTTGGACTTACCGAATTTTCATTTGAATTAGATGAAGAAAAAAAGCCATATTGGGTAGTAACTACTTATAAAAATTCGACATTATGGAAAAATCCGGAGGCAACAGGAGTAGTTATTTGTGATCCGGAAACTGGTAACTGTAGCTGGTATTCAGTTAAAGATGTACCAGATTGGGTAGACATAGTTCAACCAGAGAGCTTTATAAAAAAACAAATTGAAAACTATGGAAAATATGTCCATGGAGTATTCAATTTCTCTGACCAAGATAAGTTATCCATGACAGAGCATATGACTACGGTTTATAATGATGGAGATTGCTATTATTATACAGGCATGAGTTCTGTAGGAAAGGATAGCGGTACAGTAGGTTTTATTCTAGTAGATACAAGGGACAAATCTACAAAATTCTATAGAATGGTGGGTGCTACAGAGGCCGCAGCTATGAGTAGTGCCGAAGGTAAAGTCCAAAATATGGGCTATAAATCAACTGTTCCGATTCCATTGAATATTACAGGAATTCCTACTTACTTCTGTACTTTAAAGGATAACGAAGGACTGGTTAAACAATATGCAATGCTGAACATTGAGGACTATTCTATTGTTGCAGTAGGAGATAGTATAGCAGAAACTAAGAGAAGTTATATTAATGCGATGAATAATAGTGGAGTTAAAGTAGACTTTGGAGATGCGGAAGTTTATGGCTATACACAGGAAGGAATTGTAAGTAGAATAGGTAGTAATATTGAAAATGGAGAAACATATTATTACTTTGTACTAGATAATGATACTGAGAAACTATATTTAGCATCATATATGGTATCAGAAGAGTTACCAATTACAAGAGAAGGAGATAATGTTAAGGTTTCCTATGTGAATGAATCAAATGGAGTTATAAATATAGTATCATTTGATAATTTAGGTTTTTCACAGGAAATTTCAAAACAACAAGAACAATTTGACAAAGAAAAGGAGAAAAATAATATTATCAATGATCCAGATAATAAAGTAATTAGTGTTTCACCAGAAGAAAACGAAAAAGTATGGGATAGCCTAACAGATGAAGAAAAGGCAAAAATACTTGAAGGAATTGAATAGAAAGCAAATAAAGAACAAGGGCTGGCGATGTAATACATCGCCAGTTTCCTTTACTAAAACCAGATAGATATCCAGAAAAAAGGCATATAAATAAGACGAATAAATCACACTTCTTAAAAATAAACTAATAAAAAGTTTAAATTTAAGGAGTGTTTTAATGTGAATGAAATATTAAAAACAACATTAATAGGCCTATTTTTTGGGACATTTGGAACAACAATAGGAGGAATAATAGGAGTATGTTTCAAAAGAAAGTCAAATAAATTTTTAAGTTTTATTTTAGCATTTGCCTCAGGACTAATGTTAGCAATAATATGTTTTGATTTAATACCAGAAGCAATGGAAATAGCAAGCATTTTCAGTGTGCTTATGGGAATTATTGCAGGAATAATAATAATGATAATATGTGACGTATTAGTACAAAAAAAGTTTAATACAAGTAAAATAAATAAAAGCATAGCAAGCAATTTATTAAAAACAGGAATAATAGTAAGCATAGGTTTAGCACTTCATAATTTTCCAGAAGGTTTAGCAATAGGCTCAGGCTTTGGGGCATCATTAACATTAGGTTATTCACTAGCGATTGCAATATGTCTGCATGATATACCAGAAGGAATTTCCATGGCAGTGCCTATGAAAAATGGTGGAATGAAAAAAGAAAAAGTAATTTTTTATGTAATATTATCAGGAGTAACAACAGGAATAGGAGCATTTTTTGGAGCAATACTTGGAGGAATATCACAAGAAGTAATAGCAATGTGCTTAAGTTTTGCAGCAGGAGCAATGTTATACATAGTATCAGGAGAATTAGTACCAGAATCAAATAGTCTATATCACGGAAGAATGACAGCAATAGGAAACATAGCAGGCTTTCTGCTAGGCATGCTTGCAATGTCACTATAATTACCATTGGGGGGACGTTTCCTAAAGGTTAATCTGTCCCCTCCAATGATACAAACAAATTTTTAATAAAATTTTAAATGTTCGCTAGACAAGAGCATAAAAATAGTATAGACTAGATAGCATAAACAAAAATATTAAATATGTCAATAAGAAATGGAGAAACAAAAATGCAAGAGTTAATAGAAGGATTAAACAATAAGCAAAAAGAAGCGGTCTTAGCGACAGAAGGGCCATGCTTAGTAATAGCAGGGGCAGGAAGCGGTAAAACAAAAGTATTAACACACAAAATAGCATACCTAATAGCCGAAAAAAACGTAGCACCATGGAATATATTAGCAATAACCTTTACAAATAAAGCAGCAAATGAAATGAAAGAAAGAATAGAAGGCTTAGTAGGAGATGTGGCAAAAGATATATGGATGGGAACCTTCCACTCTATTTGCGTGCGTATTTTAAGAAAATACATAGATAGAATAGGTTTTGATTCATCATTTTTAATATTTGACACACAAGACCAAAGAACCTTAGTAAAAGAATGTTTAAAAGCACTAAATATAGATGACAAAATGTTTACGGACAGAAGCGTTTTATCAGAAATAAGCAATGCAAAAAACGAAATGTTAGAACCTGTGCAATATTGTGTTAAATATCAAGCAGACTTTAGAAAATCAAAAATAGGAGAAATATATACTTTATACCAAAAGCGTTTAAAAGAAAATAATGCAATAGATTTTGACGATATAATAAATTATACAATAAAAATATTAACAGAAAATCCAGACGCACTAGAATACTACACAGAAAAATTCAAATATGTATTAGTAGATGAATACCAAGATACAAACAAAGCTCAATTTACATTAGTAACAATATTAGCTTCAAAATATGGAAACATTACAGTTGTAGGAGATAACGACCAAGGAATATATAGTTTTCGCCGGAGCAGATATTTCAAACATACTAAACTTTGAAAAAGACTTTCCGGGAACAAAAATAATAAAATTAGAGCAAAATTACCGTTGTACAGGAAATATTTTAAAAGCAGCAAATTATGTAATAAAAAATAACGAAACAAAATACGAGAAGAAACTATGGACAGAAAACGAAGAAGGAAAGTTACCAGAAATCTATCAAGGTGACGACGAATATGACGAAGCAAGATACGCCGTAGAACAAATAAATCATCTGAGAACAGAAGAATATTTTAAATATTCAGACTTTGCTATTTTATATAGAATGAACTCACAATCAAGAGCAATAGAAGATATCTTCCTAAGAGAAAACATACCATACAAAGTAGTAGGAGGTTTAAAATTCTACGAAAGAAAAGAAATAAAAGATACAATTGCATACTTGCGTTTAATTGCAAACCAATCAGATAACATATCTTTAAAAAGAATTATAAACGAGCCAAAACGTGGAATAGGAAAAACAAGTTTAGATAACGTTGAAGAAATTAGTTACCAAACAGGAAATTCAATGTATGAAGTAATAAAACACGCAGATGAGTATGGTCTAAATAGAGTATTCTTAAATTCAAGAGAATTTATAGAACTAATAGAAGACTTAAAAAGCAAAAAAGAAGAAGTACAAGTATCAGAATTAATAAAAATGGTATTAAGCCAAAGTGGCTACACAAAAGCATTAGAACTAGAAAATACAGTAGAAGCAGAAAGTAGAATTCAAAACTTGGACGAGTTATTAACAGTAGCAATGGAATTTGAAGAAGAATATGCGGAAAATTCATTAAACGAATTCCTAGAAAGTATCACATTGTCTAGCGATGTAGACAATTTAGAAGAATCAGACGATAAAGTTACATTAATGACACTTCATAGTGCAAAAGGGCTAGAATTTCCAGTAGTATTCTTAGTAGGAATGGAAGAAGGAATATTCCCAGGTTATAAATCAATAGGAGAGCCAAAAGAGCTAGAAGAAGAAAGACGTTTATTTTACGTAGGAATTACAAGGGCAAAACAATATTTATACTTAACCTGCGCTAAAAAAAGAACAATATTTGGTTCAACAAGCTACAATGCAATATCACGTTTTGTAAAAGAAATACCAGAAGAACTATTAGAAGGATATAACCAAATAAGTAACAGCAGAGAAGAAAACTTTGAAGATTCAAACTATGGTTGGGCATATGGAACAAATTATTCAGGAAAAGTAAAAACCTACAAATTTAACGAAACAGAAGCACAAATCTACAATGTTGCAGGAAGTATATCCACACCTAAAGCACAAAAAGTGGATAACCAATCAGGCTTTGCATTTAGAACTGCAGAAAATTTCTTAAATTCATTAAACAAACCAAAACAAGATGTAGATATCTCAAAATATCAAGCAGGAATGAGAATATATCACAAAAAATTTGGAGAAGGAACAATAAACTATGTAGAGCCAGAAGGAGAAGACGCAAAAGTCGATATAAACTTTGACAAAGTTGGTCATAAGCGCTTAATGGCTAAATATGCAGGCCTAGAGATAATATGATGCAATGGAGATGTTTCTTTTTGCGTCATAAATTTTCTAATGCCTCAAAACTTTGCCAAACCTTCTACGCAAAGTTTATTGAAAAAATAAAAAACAAATAAAAACAAGGCATGGTTAATATTTCTAAAATATTTAGAAACATCAATCATGCCTTACATTTTGTTCTATTGTTGCAATTCATTCTTTACAGATTGTATTTCCGTAATAGTAGCTTGTGCAGCAGGTTTGTAATATCCTTTAGATTGAGCAATTTTAAACAATTCATATTGAAAACTTTCATCATTATTTCTAATTTGTTGAAAAGTTTGTCTTAACCCCATATTCTCTGCTTCAGATATAGCACCTTGATAAGTTGTAAGGCTTGACTTTACACCATCCAAAATATCATTTACCATTGTTTTTTCATCCATTTAAATCTCTCCTTTCCCAATTAGGGACAGTCCCCAATTGTTACTTTTTCCCAATTAGGGACAGTCCCCAATTGTTACTCATTTAAAAATGTCATTAATTTTTGTTTTGTATTTAGTGAATCTTGAGCTGATTTTGTAAATAATTGTTTGATTTGTGGGTCTACCGCTTGTGATGCATACGTGTTTAGCTTTTGGTATGAGGTTTCGTGAGCACCTATTAAATGCCTTAAATTTTGTAATTCAACTTGTGATAAATTTGCCATTTTTATCCTCCCTTTCTTTTCGAGTTTATTTTTATTATTTACTTATTTTTATTTTTTATACCCAAAACATAAGCATACGATTAAAAAACGAAGATAATTCTACGCAATAGCGATAAAAAACAAAAAAATAAGGAAAAACAAAATTTGAAAAAATGAAAATAATACTATAAAATAAATACGAAAAAAAGTGAAAGATAGGAGTTGTTTGAAAATTAGTAGGTTAAAAAGAACAATAGTGCACTTAAGAACATGGACGAAATTTACAATAATAATAATACTTGCAGCATTCCTAATGGTTGGAGCTATAACATACATATATAAGCCAACATACAGCGTTACACTAAATGGAGAATTTATAGGATATAGCGAAAACAAAAGCAAACTACAAGAAAGGATAAACAATTACATAGAAAAAGGAACAGGGGAAAATGTTGCATTTGTAGAAATAGAAGAGCTACCAGAGTATAAACTTTGTTTTTTAAAAAGAAATGTTTCATACAATGATGAAGAAATATACAACAAAGTAATAAGCCAAGGGCAAACATACTACAAATATTACGCAATCTGTGTATCAGATGAAGAAAAAGAATATGTATCAACATTTGAAGAGGCAGAAACCGTAGTAAGTACGTTAAAAGAAAAAAACAGTACAAACAAAGATAAGTTATCAATAGTAGAAAAATACGAAACTAAGTTGGCAGAATTTACAGACGTAGAAAAATGTGTTTCAGACTTATACGTAAAAAAAGTTGTAAAACAAGTTAGAACAGCATCATATGCAGTAGCAGCAACAGGGGTAAACACATCTAGCCAAAAAATAAACTTAGGAATATCACTAATAAGGCCGATTTCAGGAACAGTAACCTCAAGATTTGGTTCAAGATGGGGAAGAAGCCACAAAGGAATAGATATAGGTGCCGCGAAAGGTACGCCAATAAAAGCAGTAGCCTCAGGAACAGTTACAGTAGCACAATATGGATATAGTGGAGGGTACGGAAATTATGTTATGATTTCACACGGAAATGGAGTTCAAACACTATATGGACATTGCAATAGCCTAAATGTAAAAGCAGGGCAATCAGTATCACAAGGTCAAGTAATAGCATTTGTTGGAAACACAGGAAATTCATACGGAAACCATCTACACTTAGAAATAAGAGTAAACGGAGTTGCACAAAATCCACAAAATTATTTATACTAATATAAAAGATAATGAGCTTAAGAAATTTATTTTCCAAGCCCATTATTTTTTGGTAAAGAAAGATTTCTAAACTTTCTTTACTGCATAAAATGCTTTGTTAAACAAACGACCTTGTTCATCTAATTTTTTTACAAAAATATCAGAACTATTTACAAAGCTTGCAAATTCAGAAATGCAAGAAAGCAGTTTAACAGTATCAAAATATGTATAATCTATATCAATAAGGCAAAAATACAAAATTCCCTTAAACTCATACAAAGAAAATTTTTTAGCAATATTATTGCAATTTAAATTAGTGCTGCTAACAAAATTCATAAAGTCAAAATAATTGTCAAAAGAAGAAAAAGTATATATTGCATTAATAGAGTTAAAAGACGGCGATTTTTTCCTAGCAAAAACTTTACCCTTAAAAGCAGTTTGGGGTTTATTTGGAAGAGTTCTTGTTACAGTCAAAACAAAACTACCGCCAGACATTGCAAAAGCTTCAATACGAATAAGATAATTTTTTGTAGAAAATCCAATTTCCTTTTCAGCCTCAGCAAGCATCTCAAAAAACAAATCTTGTGACTCTATAGAATCAGTCATAAAAGTATGTAAATCAATATTTTTTTCAGATAAATCATTGACAGTTAAAGTAATTCTAATTTTATCTTCATTTAATTTTTCAAAGCGCATTTTGAACCCTCCTAATTGTTTATAAATTAATTATAACACTAAGCAAAAGCAAAATAAATGAACAATATTTGGTAATTAATATATGATATGTAAAAAATAAAAACCCGTTACTAAAAAAATTGATTTTTTACCAACTTTCCTTGAAAAAAAAGGAAAATGCATATATAATATTTAGGACAAACAAAAGAAGATAGAAAGGAAGAATAAAAATGGCAACAAAGGAAAAAAATGTATGGATATTATTATTATTTATATTATCAGGAATAGTTATAGGAGGCTTGTTGGGGGAGCTAGCAGGAAATGTAGACTTTTTGTGGTGGCTTAGCTATGGCCAAAACTTTGGGCTATCTACACCAATACAATTAGACCTAAGCGTAGTACAACTTTCATTTGGCTTAATGTTCAAAATAAACATAGCAAGCATAGTAGGAATGGTAATAGCAATAGTAATATATAGAAAAGTGTAGTAAAAATCTAGGGGCTTAAGGAAAGGAAGGAAAATGTTAACATTAAAACAATTACCAAATGCCGAAAGGCCCTATGAAAAATTAGAAATGTATGGAGAAAAATCTTTATCTAATTCAGAATTGCTAGCAATTATACTAAAAACAGGAACAAAAAATCAAACAGCAGTGGCACTTGCACAGCAAGTACTAGCACTAATAGAAAATCGAAATATTCGAGCATTGCACGAAATATCAATAAAAGAATTACAAAAAATAAATGGAATAGGTAAAGTAAAAGCAATCCAAATAAAAGCAATATGTGAGCTAGCAAAAAGAATGTCCAGACCACAAGACTTAAAAACACAAATAAAAAGCTCAGAAGACGCAGCAAATTTGCTTATGGAAGAGCTAAAATATGAAAAAAACGAAATAGTAAAAATTCTAATATTAAACACAAAAAATATAGTACAAAAGATTGTAGATATTTCTATTGGAAATACATCATCAGCGCCAATAGAGCGAAAAAGAATTTTTGAAGAAATTCTAAAAACCGGAATGAGTACATTTATTTTAGTACATAATCATCCTAGTGGAGATGTAACACCAAGCATGAATGATATAAAAACCACAAAAGAAATAAAAATGGGAGCAGAATTATTAGGGCTAAAATTATTAGACCATATAATAATAGGTGACGGAAAATATAAAAGTATATTATCTTAAAAGGAGAAAAGAAAAATGAAATTATTTTCAATCAATAGTAAAGATATTGGAATTGACTTAGGAACAGCAAACACACTAGTTTCATTAAGAGGCAAAGGTGTGGTTTTGCAAGAACCTTCTGTAGTAGCAATAAATGTAAAAAGCAATGCAGTTTTAGCAACAGGAGATGAAGCAAAAGAAATGTTGCGGAAGAACACCTGCACAAATAAAAGCAATAAGGCCATTAAAAGATGGAGTTATTGCTGATTTTGGTGCCACTCAATTAATGCTAAAAAATCTTATAGGAAAAGTATGCCAAAGATATAATGTAATTAGACCTAGGGTAGTTGTAGGCGTGCCATCAGGAATTACAGAAGTAGAAGAAAGAGCAGTCGAAGAATCTGTACTTCAAGCAGGAGCAAGAGAAGTATTTTTAATAGAAGAACCAATGGCAGCAGCAATAGGAGCAAACATAGATGTAGCAGAGCCAGCAGGAAATATTATAGTAGATATAGGTGGAGGAACAACAGAAGTAGCAGTTATTTCTCTAGGCGGAATTGTAGTAAGCAATTCACTAAGAGTCGCAGGAGATGAGCTAGACGAAGACATAATAAATTATGTAAAAAGAGAAATGAACCTAGCAATAGGCGAAACTACAGCAGAACAAATAAAAATGCAAATAGGCTGCGCAATGCCACTAATGGCAGATATAACAATGGAAGTAAGAGGAAGAGATTTAGCAACAGGTCTTCCAAAAAATGTAATAGTTTCATCATCACAAATACAAGAAGCAATGGCAGAGTCAATTTCAGAAATAGTAGAATGCGTAAAGCAAACTTTGGAAAAAACACCACCAGAGCTAGCTTCAGACATAGTAGAAAAAGGAATAGTACTAGCAGGTGGAGGAGCTTTAATACAAAACTTAGACAAATTACTTAGCATAAAAACAGAAATGCCAGTATATATAGCAGAAAATCCATTAGAATGTGTTGTAAAAGGAACAGAAAAAACAATAGAAGATTTAGAAAAATTAAAATCTGTATTAATAAATGGGAAAAGAAGAAAATAGGAAGGAGCCATAAAAGGTGTACAAAAATAAAAAAACAAGCATAATAGGAATAATAATTACAATAGTAATATTGGTAATTGTAGTAGTAGTTTCTAACATAAAAATAGAAAACGTAACCCACATAGAAAATGGCGTAAGTATGCTTGTAATGCCAATTCAAAATGGTTTAACATACCTAAAAAACTGGATTTCACGGAAACAATAACTTTTTTACAAACATAAATACCTTGCAAGAAGAAAATGAAAAACTAAAACAAAAAAACAGTGAACTAGAACAATCTTTAAGAGAACTAGAAATAATAAAATCTGAAAACAATACCTTAAAAGAGTATGTAAACTTAAAAGAAAAATACAATGAATTTCAAACAGTGCCAGCCTATGTAATAAATAAAGACATAAGCAATTACAATGACACAATAATAATAAATGTTGGTTCAAAAGATGGAGTAGAAATAAATATGCCAGTAATTTCAGAAAAGGGATTAGTAGGGCACATTATTTCAGTTACAGAAAGCACAGCAAAAGTAGAAACAATAATAGATACAGCAAGCACAATTAGCTGTGTAATTACAACCTCAAGGGATATGCTTATAGCAAGGGGAACCTTAAACAGTAGCTCAACATTAAAAGCCACATATATCCCTACAAATGCAACAATATTAGAGGGAGATAAAATAGAAACCTCAGGACTTGGTGGAATATATCCTAAAGGAATCCATATAGGAACAATAAAACAAGTAGTAAATACCAAAAACATTACAGATAGATATGCAATAATAGAAACAGCAGTAAACTTTGAAAAATTAGAAACAGTATTAGTAATAAAATAAAAAGCTTTGTGACCAAACTTGTAAAGTAGAAAAGGAGGAAAGATGAAAAAAGCACTAGCAATCATAATATTAATAATATCATTTTTAATAATATATTTTCTCCAAGCAAACTTCTTTAATTGGTTCACAATAGCAGGGGTAAAGCCAAACTTATTTATAATATTTATACTATTTATAAGTTTATATGGAGGAACAAAAGTAGGAATCCCATTTGGAGTTATATCAGGTTTGTACTTAGACATTCTGCTAGGAAAAACTTTAGGAATAAATGCAATAATGTTTGGAATAGTAGGACTAATTGGAGGATATTTCGACAAAAACTTTTCAAAAGAAAGTAGAATAACAATAATACTTATGGTAATAGGAAGCACCATAGCATTTGAAACAGGCAGCTATATAATGCAAATAATAAAGGAAGCTATAAATATAGAAATACTAGAATTTATAAAAACACTTGCAATAGAGGCTGTGTACAATGTAACATTAACAATAATACTTTACCCATTAATGCAAAACCTAGGGTATAAAATGGAAGAAATTTTTAAAGTGCAAAAAATATTAACAAGATATTTTTAAACAAAACAAAAATAAAAATGGAGGTGATTAGTTGAACTATAATAAAGATAAACAAGAAAAATTAAGGTACAATATTGTATCTACTTTTGTTTATATAATAGGAATTGTATTATTACTTCAACTATTTAATCTTCAAATAATACATGGAAGTGAATATAGAGAGCAGTCAAACACAAGGCTAACAAGGGAAAGCGTGTTAGAAGCGGCCAGAGGTAACATTTCAGACCAGTCAGGCAACAAACTAGCAACCACAACATTAGGTAGCAGTTTGCAATTATATAAAACTAAAATAGACAATAGCACATTAAACAAAACACTTTTAAAAATAACACAAATACTAGAAAATAATGGTGATGCATATGTAGACATCTTGCCAATTAGTTTAGAGCCATTTGCATTTACAATAAATGAGCAAGCAGCAAATGAATGGAAAATTCAAAATAAAATAGACGAAACCAAAACAGCAGAAGAATGTTTTTACATATTAAAAGAAAAATACAAAATAGAAAACGAAAATGTGCAAGAAGCAAGAAGAATAATGACACTTCGCTATTATATAGCAAAAAATGGATATAGCAATACAAAATGTGTAGAACTAGCCAGCAGTTTAAATGAAAATAGTATAGCAATGCTTAGCGAGCAAAATGCAGATTTTCCAGGAGTAACAATAGCTTCAAAATCAATAAGAAGCTATCCGGGGGGAAGTTTAGCATCACACATATTGGGCTATACCAGCAGTATTTCTTCAGAAGAATTAAAAGGAAAAGAAGATACTTATAGCCAAAACGACATAATAGGAAAAACAGGAATAGAATATATAATGGAAGAATACCTAAAAGGTCAAAATGGAGTAAAACAAATAGATATGGCAGTAGACGGAACCATTACGGACGAGTACATTTCAAAAGAAGCAGTAAGTGGTTCAGACGTTATATTAACAATAGATGCAAACCTTCAAAACGTAACAGAAAACACACTAAAAAATAGCATACAAAGCATTAGTGCTGCAGAAGGTGTAACAGTTACAGGAGGCTCAGCAGTAGTAATGAAAGTAAAAACAGGCGAAGTACTAGCAATGGCAAGCTATCCAGACTTTAACCCACAAGACTTTGTAGGAGGAATAAGCACAGAAAAATGGACATATTACACAAAAGAAGCAGAATCAGAATATGCAAGAATGCATCCATTTGTAAATAGAGCAATATCATCACCATCATCACCGGGGTCAACCTACAAAATGGTAACAGCAATTACAGGGTTAGAAACAGGAGCAATAAAAATAAAAGAAAAAATAAATGACGTAGGAATATACAAATTTTCATCAGACTATAACCCAAAATGCTGGTATATAAGAGGACATGGCTACTTAAATGTAACAGATGCTATTATACATTCATGTAACTATTTTTTCTATGAAGTAGGAAATAGAGTAGGAATACAAAACCTAGCAAAATACACCAAAGCATTAGGACTAGGAAAGAAAACAGGAATAGAGCTCTTAGGAGAAGAAGCAGGATATGTAGCAAGCCCAGAAACATCAAAAAGCTTAGGCCAAGTATGGAATGGAGGAGATATTTTACCAGCAGCAATAGGGCAAGGAAACAACAGCTTTACCACACTTCAAATGGCCAAATACACTAGCATGCTTGCAAACGGAGGAAATGACATAGATGTTAGCATAATAAAATCTGTAATAGACTCAAATGGAAACGAAATAGATAAACAAGAAGTAAACAACTATCTAAAAAGTCGTTTAGGTTTGCAAGAAGACACCAGCGAAAAAGTAACCTTCAAACAAGAAAATTTAAATGCAATACTAGAAGGAATGAAAGGTGTTACTACAGAATCAGGAGGAACAGCATATTCAATATTCAAAAACTTCAATATAGAAGTTGGAGGAAAGACAGGTTCAGCACAAACAGGAAGAGTAGACGAAAATGGTAAAAAAATAACAAATGCATGGTTCGTAGGTTTTGCACCATATGATGAGCCAGAAATAGCCATAGTAGTAATGATAGAAAATGGACAATCAGGAGGAAAAGCAGCAGTACCAGCAAGAGATATAATAGCAGAATACTTTGGAATGAATGCAAACCAAATAACAGAAAACATGCAAGCAATACCAACAGTGCAAGTACAAAATTAACTTTAAAAAGCTAAAAAATAGGAGGGGTGTACAAGTGAAAAACTATGTAACAATACAACTAAAAAAAGATGAGATATGGATAAAAGTAGCAGAAGACGCAGAAGAAAAAGAAATAATAGAAGGCCTAAAAAATAAAATAGAAGACTTAGAAAAATTATATAAAAATGACACAACACCTATTAAAGTAGTTGGAAAAATATTAAAAAATAAAGAAATAGAAGAAATAAGAAAAATAGTAAAAGAAAGAATAAATGTAGATATAGACTTTGAAAGCCCAACAACACTTGGGCTTCATGGAATAAAAAAAGGTTTTTATAAAGAAATAAAATCTTCAGAAACAAAATTCTATAAAACATCATTGCGCTGTGGGCAAAAAGTAGAATTTGAAGGAAGCATAGCAATACTTGGCGACGTAAACGCAGGGGCAGAAGTAATAGCAGAAGAAAACATCATAGTATTAGGAGAACTACGCGGACTAGCACATGCAGGAGCAAAAGGAAACAGAGAAGCAATAATAGCAGCAAACAAAATAGACTGCCCACAAATACGAATAGCAGACAAAATAAAAGAATTCGAAAAAGAGGAGTTAGAAGAAACTAAAAAATACATCTATATAAACGAAAAAGACGAAATAGTACTAAACTAAGGAACAGCAGGGACGGTCCTTTTCGTTCCGATTTCGGAACACTCGGGACATTCCTTCAAATTTCAGATATACGTCTAACAATAGGTGAAAAGCCAAAAGAGAAGAGCAGATGTCAGAAGTTGGATATCCGACATCAGATAGCAGACCTCTGACTAAAACGCTCTAACAAAATAGTTCAAAAATACCTATTGTTATGTAAAGGACAAAATTGACCCGTCCCCAAATGTCCTTTCATTAGTTTAGCTTAAAAGAAGTAAAATTAAAGCAATATAAAGGTACGAATCTTTTACCTCTTCTTGATAAAGAAAAAACAAGATGCACATAATAAGCAAATCATCAAAATGAAGTTTTAAACCTAAAATTTCAAAACACTCATCATAAAAATGCTCAGTATTATTTTTTTCAGGCTCTTTAGAAGCTGAATTTTCATCAAAATGTAAATTTCCAAAACTAGAGTTGCCAAAAGAAGAATTGCCAAAACTAGAATTGCTATTAAAATTGCCACTAAAGTTATTACTAAAATTGCTAGGGGTGTAAGGCTTTTGCACACTTTTAGAAGAAAATTTATCAAAGTTATGTAAAGAAGAATTGCTAGAATTTTTAGGAGTATGAGTGGCATGAGTGGCAGAAGCATGAGCAGGAGAGGGGCGTCTTCTATAATTATTATAATTCCTATAATAAGGCGGAAAACCAAAAAAAGGATACATATTCATCATTTCATTTTTTCACCACCAATAGGACCAAAATTCTTCATAAGAGAACTCATATTAAGTAGCTGAATATATTGGTCAACTCTTTGTTTTCGGCTAGGCTTTAAGTAAGGTTTTAAAGAAAGCAGCAAATTAGAACTAGGGTTATTACTATTAGAATTCATTTTCTCCATAATTTGCTTAATCTTCATAATAGTATTTATATCAATATTAGAAAAAGGGTTACTTTGACTATTATCATTTTCAAAACTTGAATTATTGTTCAAATTAGAATTAGCATTTTCAGAATTATTTCCAAAAGAAGAAACAAACTCTTCAAAGTTAGGGAAAGAGGAATTAATATTATTATTCATAGATAAATCACCTCGTATATAACTAATAATATGCACAAAATAAAAAAGTGTTACACATAACTGTAACATTGTAATAAAAATTTAATATAAAACGCTCCAAAAGACCTTCCGTAAAGGCAAAAAGGATGCTAGGCCATTTGCAAAGCAAAGTAATATTGCAAATAAAAAAATAATGTGTAAAAATGTAGATAAATATATAATAAGGAAGAAATATGACCTACTAGATACGAAAAAAGACAATCCTTGTTTAACTTTTAACATGGGAGGACAATTGGTATGAAAAAGGGGAGAATGAAAGCTATAGCAAGTATGCTAGTTTTGGCAATAACATTTGGATATTTCGGATATTTACAAACAGCAATCGCAAGCGAAGTTGAAAACCAAAACAGTAAAACAAACCAAGCAAACGTTGAATTTGATGCATACCTTATGAAAAACGGAGAAAAAACCTACTCTGACACAAAAACAATAGGTTCAGAGAATTATTTATATGCTGCATTAACAGTAAAAAATGCAGGCTATTTAAAAGACGCCAAATTTGAAGTAGAAAATGCAAATTTCGAATTCGACACTTCTTTCTCATCTAAAGAAGTATCAAAAGTAGAAAACAATAAAATATCATATAATTTAATCAAAAACGGAAGTGCAGTAACAATAGCAGTTCCTTTCCAAGGGACTTTTGCCCAAAAAATCGATTTGACTCAATTTAACAAACAAAACGTTGTAAAATTCACAGGAACATATGTAGATGGAAACGGAAATGAAAAACAAGTTAAAAAAGAAATTACAATTGGGTTAGCATGGACAGCAGAAAAACATGCTGAGTTAAGTGCGCAAATTTTAAAATTCATTCAGTTTAATTCAGAAAGCAAAAAATCAATAGTATTACAAACATATTTACAATCACATTTGCAAAACAACACATTACCAATAAAAGAAAGCAACATAGAAGTAACATTACCAACAATAGAAAATCAAAAGCCAGACGAAGTACAAGTATATGCAACAAAAACAGTAGCAACAAATGGTGACCAAACAGGCGAAAAATTTACAAAAGAAAACTATACATATAATAAAGAAACAGGAAAACTAACAATAACAGTAAAAAATGAACCAGAAGAAAATAAAGTAATATGGGAAAAATCAGGAGTAGACGAATTTATTATTAGCTGTATATATGAAGGAAAAGAAATAACAGGCAATATAATGCCAATAGAAATAAAAGTAAATTCAAACCTAAAAATATATGAAGCAAGCCAAACAGAAGCAACAAAAGAAGTAGAAGGACAAATAAAATTAAAAAATGAAGTAGGAAGCATAATAGATTTTGAAATAAAAAACCAAAACGACAGTATTAGTAAAGGTCAAATGTATGCAAACTACGAAACCACAGACAAAAAAGAAACAGACTATACACAAA
>OLNW01000068.1_pt1 | contig 123130 bp, 135 predicted proteins | sample 1672121 | NCBI WGS metagenome assembly OLNW01 (sample SAMEA3136648, study PRJEB25190) | human gut metagenome
ATTTAAGTAGCATAAAATTACCAGAAAAGATACAAATATTAGACTATTGGGCTTTTGGAAGTGCAGGACTTACAAGCATAGACTTGCCACAAAGTTTAACAACAATTGGAACCTATTGCTTTTTACGGAACACCAATAACAAAAATAACAATACCAGATTCAGTTACAAGTACAGGAATTGCTATTTTAGAAAATTCAAAAGTAGAAGAAATAACAGTAGGAAAAGGAATAACTCAAATAACAAATTATTTATTTGCAAATTGTAGAGAACTTAAAAAAATAACTTTTAGAGGAAATATAACATCAATAGGAATATACGGCTTTAACAATTGTTCAAAATTGCCACTATCAGGAATAAATGGGTTAGATTGGAAAAAAATTAATTCAATAGAAAAACAGGCCTTTAACAGTTGTACAAGCCTAACAGGAAAAGTGCAACTATCAAGTTCATGTGTAGTAGACGAAAGTGCATTAACAAATTGTCCATTAGTATTTTATAAATAACTACTTGAAATATAGTAGTTATTTTTGTATTATTGTAATGATAGAATTTAAAACAAAATAAAAAAGAGATTTATAAAAATAATAAAGCTAGAAAATTTTTATAAAAAAGAACAGGAGACAGACTTATGAAAGAAAAAATAAAAGATTTTATTATAAAAAACTTAAAATGGATTATATTATTTATTTGCTTAGTTGGATTTTTAGCACTAGCAGAAGATGTATTTCATAAAGAAATAATGAATGGAGATATAATAGGTTATAAATTGGTATCCACCTTTTTAATATCAGACTTTGCAACACCAATTGCAAAATTTATTACTAATTTTGGAGGAGCCATATTCTTAATAATAGCAACTATTATATTGTTTATATTAATAAAAAATAAAAAAATAGGTTTCTCAATAATTTCAAATTTAGTAATTGTTACAATATTAAATCAGTTATTAAAAAATATATTGCAAAGACCTAGACCAAATGAATTTAGAATAGTAGAAGAAACAGGATATAGTTTTCCTTCAGGACACTCAATGGCAAGCATGGCCTTTTATGGCTATTTAATATATTTAATTTATAAATATGTAAAAAATAAGTATTTAAAATGGACTTTAATTGTTTTACTTGGCATATTAATTTGCACAATTGGAATTAGTAGAATTTATTTAGGAGTACATTATACAAGTGATGTGTTAGGTGGATTTTTAATATCAATATCATATTTAGTTATTTATATAAGTGCTGTTAATAAATTTTTGTTAGGAAAATAGTGATATAAGCACAAGTTAGGAGTAAAAAGAGATAATGAGAAATTTATACCAATTACTTGTTTAGTGGCAGTTTATTATTTTGTATGTTTGTATTTAATGATATACTAAACTAATAAATTCAATAAAAAATAAATTAGAAAGAGCAGATAATTGATTGCAATTACCGGTTTTTTGTTATATAATTTTAGCAAAAGTAACTAATAATGAAGGGAGATAAATATATGCAAATTGTATACCATGGAAGTTATTGCGAAGTAAAAGAACCTAAAAACATAGAAGGAAAATATTCAAAAGATTTTGGAAAAGGATTTTATTGTACTATATTATTTGAACAGGCAGAAAAATGGGCTAAGAAATATGATACACCTGTTGTTAATATGTATGAGTATAATCAAAATGAAAAATTGAAAATTAAAGAATTTACAGTTATGACAGAAGAATGGCTTGATTTTATAATAGATTGCAGGAATGGAAAAACGCATGAATATGATATTGTGATTGGTGCGATGGCTGATGATCAAGTATATAATTACATTAATGACTTAATAAATGGGAATATCACAAGAGAGGCATTTTGGGAACTTGCTAAATTTAGACATCCAACACACCAAATTGCTTTTTGTACAGAAGAATCGTTGAAATGTATAAAATTTATTGGTACAAAGGAGATATAAAATATGGGGGAAAATCAGAAAGATAATGATTTATTTTTCGTATGTAGCTTAATAGAACTTATAGCAAGAAAAACTAAGAATACAAAGAAATGCATAATTGAAAAACTCGGAAAAGAAAAAATAAAAAAAATATATGAATTAGCAGAAGTATATCATTCTGAAAATATAGAAAAAGTTTCTGATGAATTAATAGAACAATGCAATATAAAAATAGGCGAGTATGATATTATCTCTGAATGTAAGTGTAGAATACCAACGATTTGGGAACTAGGAAGAATATATCAAAGGCTAATAATAATGGTAAATAATAATAAAGAAGAATATATAGACACATTATTAAAAGTATTATCATCATGGATTATTAAAAAAATTGATAATTATAATAGTAGCATGTATTTTGAAAGCCCTGAATATATATATAAATGCTATGTAGAAAATAAGATAATTTAAAAGGAACTACAAAGATAGCCGATCTTTTTATTAAAAATAAGAAAAATATGAATATGTGTAAAATTAAAGACTAAACTAATTGAAAATGTTTAGTCTTTATGTTAGAATACAAAAAGATTATAGAAATTATTTTGCAAAGCATGAGATTTAAAGAAAAAGTTAAGTTTTAATTATGGAGAAAAAATATATGGAACATGTACACTCTATTATAATAGTAAAAAAAGAAGATAAATATTTAAATTATTTTGATAAAAGATGGGGAACGTATTTATTTCCAAATATAAAAGGTAATAATATTGAAGAAATAAGGAAGATGTATAATACAAACAATGTTAAGTATTTGTTTGATAAAGTACACGATAAATATTCAAAGCCAAATAAAGAAGTGAAGACATATCATCATTATTTTTATGAGGTAGATAAAAATATCGAAGGTGAATATTTTACATTAGACGAATTATTAAGCAAAGAAAAGGTAAAGGAAAATAATGCGGATGTTATACAATTTATAAGGGAATTTTATGAATAAGGATGAAGAAAGTTATCTATAAGAATATTGATAAAAAGAAAATTTTAGAATTAAAAGGAATGGTTGAATGCTAACAAGGAAAAACGATAATTATGCCAAAAGATGAACCACATAGTGTGTATGGAGAAGAAAAATTTAAAATGCTACTTGTAGTTTCGTTTTAAAAGTTCTTATAGACGGAAAAAATGAGAAAATATACCAACTATCGCAAAATTTACGATAGTTGGTTTGCTAATTATCTTCTTTTATGGTATAAAAAAGAAGTAATAAAATTTATACCTTAAGAAGGGAATGAGTTTAACTATGGAAAGATGTAAATGGTGTAACTTAAAAAATCCACTATATATTAAATATCATGATGAAGAGTGGGGCAGACCAAACTTTGAAGAAAAGTATTTATATGAAATGCTAATATTAGAATCTTTTCAAGCAGGACTTTCATGGGAATGTGTATTAAACAAAAGAAAAGATTTTAGAAAGGCTTACGATAATTTTGATATAGACAAAGTTTGTAGATATACTAATAAAAAAGTCCAAGAGCTATTATCAAATGAAAAATTAATAAGAAACAAATTAAAAATAAATGCTAGCATAAATAATTCTAAAATATTTAAAGAGATACAAAACGAATACGGAACATTTTACGAATATTTAAAAGGTTTTACAAATGATAAAATTATTTATGAAAATGATAAAACAACATCTGAATTATCAGATAACATATCAGAAGATTTAAGAAAAAGAGGAATGAAATTCGTAGGTTCAACAATAATCTATTCTTATTTACAAGCAATAGGTGTCATTTACTCACATGATGAAGAATGTTTTATGAATAAAAAAGGTAATTAGCAATTGCTAATTATTTTTTTTGTGATATTATAAAATTTAAAAAAATATAGATTATATAAGAGGTAAAAGAAATGGGAATAGCAGAATTAATAATATTAAGTATAGGATTAGCAATGGATGCATTTGCAGTATCAATCTGTAAAGGTATTTCAATGAAAAAAATGGATTGGAAAAAAGCAATAATAATAGGATTGTGGTTTGGAGCATTTCAGGCAATAATGCCATTAATAGGTTATTTACTAGGAAGTACATTTGAACAAATTGTAAAAAAAGTAGACCATTGGTTTGCATTCATTTTACTTTCAGCTATTGGAGCAAATATGATAAAAGAATCATTTAGTAAAGATACTGAAGATGAAAATGATGATATAAGTGTAAAAGCAATGTTTGTTTTAGCAGTAGCAACAAGTATAGATGCACTAGCAGTAGGAATAACCTTTGCTTTTCTAAAAGTAAATATAATATTAGCAATTAGTTTAATAGGAATTATAACATTTGCATTAGCAGTTGTAGGAACGAAAATAGGAAATAGATTTGGCGGCAAATATGAGAACAAAGCAGAACTTGCAGGAGGAATAATTTTAGTATTATTAGGATTAAAAATATTATTAGAACATTTAGAAGTAATAAATTTTTAACTGTTTTTTTTGCTCCGTCCCCTAAAACAGTTTGAAAAAAATATATTTTTGTGGTAATATTACAAAAGAGGTAAGAATTATGAAAAATATTTATTTTGATAATGCAGCAACAACTAAATTAGATGAAGAAGTTTTAAAAGAGATGATGCCCTATTTAAAAGAAAACTATGGAAATGCATCTTCTGTATATAGTTTAGGTAGAGAGTCAAGAAAAGCAGTAGAAGAAGCAAGAGAAAAAATTGCAAAATTATTAAATTGTAAGCCAACAGAAATTTATTTTACAGCAAGTGGTAGTGAGAGCGACAATACAGCAATAAAGGGAATTGCACATAGTTATAGAAAAAAAGGGAATCATGTAATAACATCAAAAATAGAGCATCCTGCTGTTTTAGAAACTTGCAAAGAACTAGAAAAAGAAGGATTTGAAGTAAGCTACATTTCAGTAGATAAAAATGGAACTATAGATTTAGAAGAATTAAAAAGTGAAATAAGACCAACTACTATATTAATTTCAGTAATGTTTGCAAATAACGAAATAGGAACTATAGAACCAATAAAAGAAATAGGAAAAATAACAAAAGAAAATGGAATTTATTTTCATACAGATGCTGTACAAGCAGTAGGAAATATAAAAATTGACGTACAAAAATTAAATATAGATAGTTTATCTTTATCTGGGCACAAGTTTTATGGACCAAAGGGCATAGGTGCTTTATATGTAAAGTCAGGAGTGCACTTTAAAAAGTATATAGACGGAGGGCATCAAGAAAGAAACAAAAGAGCAGGAACAGAAAATGTGCCAGCAATTGTTGGAATGGGAAAAGCTTTAGAGCTAGCATATTCTGATATGGAAGAACATAACAAAAAAATAAAGGGATTAAGAGATTATTACGAAAAAAGAGTAAAAGAAGAAATAGATAATATACAAATAAATGGGAATATAGAAAATAGATTACCAGGAAACAGCAATATTTTATTTGAAAATGCAGATGGAGAAGGAATACTTTTAAACTTGGATATGCAAGGAATTTGCGCTTCAAGTGGAAGTGCATGCACTTCTGGGTCACTTAATCCATCACATGTATTACTTGCAATAGGAGTAGAACAAGAATTAGCTAAAAATTCTTTAAGAATTTCAATGGGAAAATATAACACTAAAGAGGAAGTTGATTATTTAGTAGATAATTTAAAACAAATAATTGATAGGATGAGAAAAGTATAGAGCGAAAAATAAGAGAAAAGGTCGGCAAAAAGTTGTTGACTTTTTTTTATGTTATTATATAATGTAAAAGAAGTTAAATTTTAATGTAAAAAGGGCTAAGAAAAAATATTTTTAATAGCTCAAAACAAAAGGAAGGATGAAGAAAATGGCAGAATATACAGAAGAAGAACAAGCAAAAGTAAATGTTATGATTGACGATTTAGTTAAAAAAGCAAAAAAAGCTTCTGAGGAATATATGAAATTAGATCAAGAGCAAGTAAATAATATTGTAAAAGCTATGGCTATGGCTGGGCTAGAACATCATATGGAACTTGCAAAACTTGCAGTAGAGGAGACAGGCAGAGGTATTTACGAAGATAAAATAACAAAGAATATGTTTGCTACAGAATACATTTATCATAGTATAAAATATGATAAAACAGTAGGAGTAATTAACGAAAATGAAGAAGAAGGCTATGAAGAAATTGCAGAACCTATTGGAATTATAGCAGGTGTTACACCAGTTACAAATCCAACTTCAACAACAATGTTTAAATCAATAATTGCAGCAAAAACAAGAAATGTAATTATATTTGGGTTCCACCCTTCAGCACAAAAATGTAGTTCAAAAGCTGCAGAGATAGTAAGAGATGCAGCTATAAAAGCAGGAGCACCAGAAAATTGTATTTTATGGATAGAAGAGCCATCTATTTTAGCTACAAGCACACTTATGCATCACCCAGGGATTAATTTAATTTTAGCTACTGGAGGAACAAGTATGGTAAAAGCAGCGTACTCAAGTGGAAAGCCAGCATTAGGTGTTGGACCAGGAAATGTACCATGCTATATTCACAAATCAGCTAAATTAAAGACATCTGTAAACGATTTAGTACTTTCAAAATCATTTGATAATGGTATGATTTGTGCTTCTGAGCAATCTGTTATAGTAGATAGAGAAATTCACGAAGAATTTGAAAATTTGATGAAAGAAGCAGGATGCTATTTCTTAAGTGATGAGGAAACTAATAGATTAAGAAGTAGTATGTTTATAGAAGAAAAAGGATGTGCTTTAAATGCAGATATAGTAGGAAAAAGTCCGTACAATATTGCAAAAGGTGCAGGAATAGAAGTACCACAAGATACTAAAGTATTAGTACTTCATGAAAATGGAGTTGGAATAGAATACCCATTTTCTAAAGAAAAATTAAGTCCAGTTTTAGCTTACTATATTGTAGAAAACGAGGACGAAGGAATAAACTTAGCTGAAAAGTTAATAGAATTTGGTGGCTTAGGACATTCTGCAGTTGTTCATGCAGAAGATAATGATGTAATAGAAAAATTTTCTGAAACAGTAAAAGTTGGAAGAATTATTGTAAATTCACCATCTACTCATGGTGCTATTGGTGATATATATAACACTAATATGCCATCACTTACATTAGGATGTGGTACATTTGGAGGAAACTCAACAACATCAAATGTAAGTAGTGCAAACTTAATTAATATTAAAAAAGTTGCAAAGAGGAGGGTTAATATGCAATGGTTTAAAGTTCCAGATAAAATATATTTTGAAGCAGGTTCAATAGCTTACTTAGAAAAAATGCCAAATATATCAAGAGCGTTTATTGTAACAGATAAATCTATGGTAGATTTCGGTTATGTAGATAAAATTTTATATCATTTAAGAAAAAGAAATGAATATGTTCATTCTGAAATATTCTCAGATGTAGAGCCAGATCCATCTTTTGATACAATTAAAAGAGGTATAGCTCTAATGAACGAATTTAAGCCAGATGTTATTATAGCACTTGGTGGAGGAAGTCCAATAGACGCTGCAAAAGGTATGTGGTTATTCTATGAACATCCAGAGGCAGATGTTGAAGGTTTAAAACTTAAATTTATGGATATTAGAAAACGTACTTATAAATTCCCTAAACTTGGAGAAAAAGCTAAAATGGTAGCAATACCAACAACTTCAGGTACAGGTTCAGAAGTAACATCATTTGCAGTTATAACAGATAAAACAATAAATAAAAAATATCCTTTAGCAGATTATGAATTAACACCAGATGTAGCAATTGTGGATCCAGACTTAGTAATGAGCCTTCCACAAAAAATTACAGCAGATACAGGTATGGATGTTTTAACACATGCCATCGAAAGCTATGTTTCAAACATGGCATCTGATTATACAGATGGTTTAGCAGAAAAAGCAGTAGAGCTTGTATTTAAGAACTTAAGACAAGCATATAACCATGGAGATGACAAACATGCAAGAGAAAAAATGCATAATGCAAGTACAATAGCAGGTATGGCATTTACAAATGCATTTTTAGGAATAAACCACTCTTTAGCACACAAAATAGGAGGGGAGTTCCACTTAGCACATGGAAGAATAAATGCAATTTTACTTCCATATGTAATTCGTTACAATGCAAGTAAACCAACAAAATTTGTTTCATTCCCTAAATATGAATATTTTATAGCAGACCAAAAATATGCAGATTTATCTAGAAGAATGAACTTCCCAGCATATACAAATGAGGAAGGTGTAAATTCTTTAATAGAAGAAATTAAAAAATTAAATGCAGATTTAGGTATACCAAGTTCATTTAAAGAGCAAGGTGTAGACGAACAAGAATGGCTTGCAAAAGTTGACCTATTAGCAGAAAGAAGCTTTGAAGATCAATGTACAACAGCAAACCCAAGACTTCCACTAGTTTCAGAATTAAAACAAATTTTAATAGATAGTTACTATGGAAATATGTAAAAAGGATGCGGTAAAATGGATAAAAATATAAATAATTTACCAGTAGTAGTAAAAGAAAATAAAATAACTACAAAATTAAAAAATGGAATGATAAAAACTGGGAAAATTTTAGGATATTCATTAGCTACATTAGGATTAGTTGCAGGAGCAGTTACAGTTCCTGCTATTTCCATTCCAGCAATATTAGGTTCAGTTTATACAGTAGACAAGCTTGCAAATAACACAATATACAAAAGCTATAAAGACTTAGCTTTTGTTACTAAAAAAAGAGGGGCAAAAGTAGAAATTGCACAAGATGCTCTAAGGTTTGACATGCTTAGTAAAATGAAAGGGCTAAATGATATAGAAAAGGCAGGATTTATGCAGCTTCAAGCAATAGTTGGACTTTCAAAATTTGAGCAATATGATAAAAAAGGGAATGAATTAACTTTCAAGACTTTAACACATGGAATAAATCAAAAAACATTCAAAACACTAAGAGATTTAGGTTATATAGATAACTATGAAGAAACCTATAAAAAAGATAGTAGATTAGTGGCAGCGAAATTGGCATTTGGAAATGTAAAAGATATAAAAAATAAAAATCAAATGTATGAATTATCATTTACAAGAACAGATAAAAAAGTAGATTTAAATGATGAAAAATTAAGAAAAGCATTTCCGATAGTATTTTCAAAAAGAAAAGGGATAGTAAATAATAGAGATTTCGGGATAATACAAATGCCAGATGGAACCTTAGAAATAGACTATTCGAAAAAAGAGAAGAGTCAAAAGCAAGAAGAAAGTAGCTTGAAAAGCAAAAAAGAAGAATTTGTTAAAGAACTAAAAGAAGGAACAAAAAGTTTAGAAGAGCAAAAAGAATATTTAAAAGAAATTCAAGAAAAGAAAGAAGAAAAAACAGTGGAGCAAAAGATGCGTTAGGTACGTTTGCTTTTGTACCTGTTTTTTTTGCTCCGTCCCCAAAAACAGGTGTGTCAAAAAATGAGGAAATTTTTGTTACGATTGTTAGAATATCTTCCAAAATAAATGCATATATATTTAGTAGAAATAAAATAGGGGAGGTATTTTTTATGGAATACGCAAAAGATATCATTTTAGACATAAAATACAAAAAAGGAGAATTAAGGAAGGACAAGCTTAATATATGGACAAGTAAGCTACTAAAACAAATAAAAAACAATAAATTGATATTTGCATCATTAACATCTTTGCTTATATTAATTGCAATAGATATAATATTAATAAACAACTTTTTTACGTTGTATATGATGTGAAAAAATTTAAAGATGGGAGTTTTTCTCATCTTTTATTTGAAGTATTGTTGCTCGTATTTTGCCAATGGCTTGATAAATGCAGCTAAATTTGTTATAATAGCAAAGAAAATAAAAGTAAGAGAGTGAGATAAAAATGATAGTAGCAAATGGTTGGAAAGATTATGAAATAATAGATATGGCAAATGGAGAAAAACTAGAAAGATGGAAAGATATAATTTTAGTTCGTCCAGACCCACAAATAATTTGGAAAGATAAAAGTTTTCCAAATAAATGGAAAGATGCAAATGCTGTATATAAAAGAAGTTCCACAGGTGGTGGAGCATGGGAATATAAGAAAAAGGTGCCAGCTAATTGGCAAGTAAAATATAAAAATCTTACATTTAATATAAAACCAATGGGATTTAAACATACAGGGTTATTTCCTGAGCAAGCAGCAAATTGGGATTGGATGATAGAAAAAATAAAAAATGCTAAAAGAGAAATAAAAGTGCTAAATCTATTTGCATACACAGGTGGAGCAACAGTAGCATGCCTTTCTGCCGGAGCTTCTGTGTGCCATGTAGATAGTTCAAAAGGAATGGTAGCATGGGCAAAAGAAAATGTAATATCATCAGGTTTACAAGAAAGACCAGTAAGATACATAGTAGATGACGTTGTAAAATTTGTAAACAGAGAAATAAGGCGTGGAAACAAATATGATGCTATAATAATGGACCCACCTTCATATGGAAGAGGAGCAAATGGAGAAGTTTGGAAATTTGAAGAAAACATATGTGATTTAGTAGAACTTTGCAAAGGAGTTCTATCAGACAATCCATTATTCTTTTTAATAAACTCATACACAACAGGAATTTCAAGTACAGTATTAGAAAATATACTTAATTTAAACATAACAAAAACATATGGTGGAATAGTAACAAATGGAGAAGTAGGACTTCCTATGACAAATTCAAAATTAATACTTCCATGTGGAATATATGGAAAATGGGCCAATTAGGGACAGTCCCCAATTGAGAAAACGTCTCAGTTTGGGACAACCCTTTGCATAACAAAAAGGAGAAATGAAATGCAAAAACTAAATGTAGTTTATGAAGATAACCATATAATTGTAGTAGAAAAGCCGGTAAATATTCCTTCACAAGGGGATAAAACAGGTGACACAGATATGCTTACTTTGGTAAAAGCATATATAAAGAAAAAATATAATAAACCAGGTGAAGTTTATTTAGGCTTGGTTCATAGGCTAGATAGACCAGTTGGCGGAGTTATGGTATTTGCAAGGACTTCGAAGGCTGCAGCAAGGCTTAGTGAGCAAGTACGAAATAAAGATTTTAAGAAAAAATATTTGGTTATAGCAGATGGAAAGTTTGAAAAAAATAAGGGAACATTAGAAGACTATTTATTAAAAAATGAAAAAACTAACACTAGCAAAGTGGTTAAAGAAGGCACTAAAAATGCAAAGCTTGCAATATTAGACTATGAAGTACTTAAATATAATGAAGAAATAAATTTATCAGTAGTAAAGGTAAATTTGCATACTGGCAGGCATCATCAAATACGTGTGCAGATGGCAAATGCGGGGCATAGTATTTGTGGTGACCACAAATATGGAACAAGAGGAAGAGGCAAGCAAATTTGTTTATGGGCATATGAACTTACAATATTGCACCCAATTACGAAAGAAGAAATGACTTTTAAAGTTTTACCAGAATGTATAGGTGGTTGGAAACAATTAGAAGATATACCTAATTTATAGGTTATGTTAATTTTATAAAACAGTAAAAATCTTATATGAAAATAAAATTAAAAATTTTCATATAAGATTTTTTACGTTTTGCATATAGTATGAAAATTTTAGTCGGAAAAAAGGTAATATTGTTGTAGAAAATAAAAAAGAGGTGAGCACATGATAGATAAAATTTGTGAATACCTAACAAATAAAATTCGAAAGCAAATGCCAGAAGTAGATGATGAAAAAGCAGAAATAATAAATTATGGTATACAGCTTATAGTAGGAGAAATTCCAAAAATATTTTTAATGTTTGGCTTAGGAATTATTTTAGGTTTATGGTGGCAAACATTACTTGCATTTTTCTTACTTTTACCATACAAAACAGTTTCAGGCGGCTTTCATATGAAAACACATATAGGATGTTTTTTGTGTACAAACCTAGTATATTGTGGAAATGCCTATATAAGTACTATTTGGAACTTCCCAAGTGAAATGTCAAAATATATAACAATATTAGGTGTTTTGATATTAGGAATAATAATGGTAAGCATTTATGCACCTGCAGATACAGAAAATCTACCGATATTAACTAAAAAAGAAAGAAAAACTAAAAAAATATTATCATATGTATTTTTAATACTAAGTTTAGCAGTAGCAGCATTTGTACCAAATACAGTAATTTCTAATTTAATTATTATAGGAACATTTATACAAACACTTTCAATAACAAGAATAGCATACATTATAACTAAAAATAAATATGGATACGAGGAATATCTAAAAGCACAAAAGGTTTAATTTTTAATGATAATAAAAGTATTAGCCGGCAATACTTTATTATATAATTGTGATAAAAATAGGGGGAATTTATTATGTTAAAATTATTAGCTAAAATAGCAGAAAGATATGCAAAATCTACAAATACAGCATGCTGGGTATTAGGATTATGGCATCAACCAAAAATGCCAGCTTCATTAATTAAAAAAGACTAAAAAACAAATTCAATTATATATAAAAAACAAGATAGTTTAAATTCTATCTTGTTTTTACTTTTTTAATAAAATATTTCAAATTGTTGAGTAAAGAATTTTTCATTTTTTGTTGTAAATAAATTTAAATTATGATTTTTTCTTAATATTTGCCTTACTTCCCATAAGCCAAGACCAGTGTTTCCTTCTTTTGTAGAATAACCTTTTTCGAAAATTTTATCTGTATCAACATCTTTATTGGTGTAAGTATTTTCTACAATTAATAATTTCATATGTCTTCTAGAATCTTTTCTAAATATTATATTTATTATTTTTTCATCACATTCTTTGGCAGCTTCTATGGCATTATCCATTAGAATACCAAGAACTCTAGTAAATTCGTATATTTTCATGTTTAAATCATTCATATCTAAAAATGCTTCTAATTGAATTTGTATTCCTAAATCATCTGCTTGATGATACTTGTTTGCTAATATGTTATATATAGCAGGATTATTTACTACATTTGGGCTTAAAGTAGTTAGGTTATTTGTATGTCTAATATCTTGAACAAGTTGGGGATAATATTTCCTTAGACCATTTAAATCATTTCTGTCTAAATAACCAGACATACCTTGAATAATATTTGAAAAATCATGTCTAAAAGCTCTAGTATTATCTTGAAGTATTTCTAAGGTTTTATTATAAAGTCTTGCTTCTTCTAAGTTTGTAGATGTTTGTTCAAGTTTAGATACAGTAAATATTGTAAAATAGCTTACTATTACATATGTAAAAATACTTAAAATATTAATTAAAGTTATAAATGTTGGCAATGCATATGTGTAAAATGTAATAATGTATAATTGTGAACCAATTAATGTAATAGCAAATATTGAGTTAAGCAATAGTAGCATTTTTTGCTTTTTATCAAAAATATAAACTTGAGCAAAGTTTAGTTTAAAAGCTTTTAATATTAAATAAATTCCATACATCATTGAGTATATAAGCAATGTTCCTATAAGTCTATGAAGAGGAATATTCATACCATCTACATAGTCTATTCCAAAAATTAATAAATAAATTTTTGAGAAAAATGATTCTGTTAAAATTTCTACAACAAAAGGAACAATTATTGAAATTATGCTCTTAGATATAGAAGTTTTAAATATAAAAATTATAGCTAGTAGCATAGCAAATAAATTAATAAAAGAATTATATGGACTTGGAATTAGAAATCTGCTTGCAATACTAATTAATGAAACAGAAAGAACATATAATATTTTTTGTTTTTTAGTTGCATTAATATCTAAAAGTGTAGTAAATAAAAGAACAGAAATAGATACTTCTAAAAATATAGAAGGAATACCTATAATGTTTGTTAAAGTTTCATTTTCAGTAGTTAAACTACTCCAAATATTTTGTAAAGTTTGTATCATCGTTTAATACCTCCATTATTTTATTTTTGTATTTAGGTCCTATGTAACACACTTCATCAGAAATGTTATCAAAGAAAATACTGTTATCATTCGAGTTAATGTTAGAAATTTTATCCACATTAGCAATATAAGATTTATGGCAACGAACAAAGTTGGAAGGTAAATTATCTTCAATTTTGCTAAGAGAACCATATCTTTCATAAACTTTATTATCAGTATAGAAAAGTAATTTCATTCCATCTTTTTTTATAAAATTAATACAGTCTTGACTTATAATAGTATTTTTATTATCTATGTGTATAAATTTAGTTCCAGTATAGTCTGAATTTATATCATCAATAATACGTAAAAAAGTTTCCTCTAATCTTTCGAGAGTAATAGGCTTTGGAATAAAGTCAAAAGTTTTATACTGATATGCTATCAAAATGTATTCAAGATGAGCACTTGTAAAAATAATATATGAGTGTTTATTAGTTTTTCTAATTTCGCTAGCTAAATCGAGGCCAGACATACTAGACTTTAAATCAATATCTAACAAAAGTACATTCACAACATTTTCTTTAACATATTGAAGTGTATCTTCAGGAGATGTTGAAGAAAAAGCTATTTCGGCATCAAAGTTGTGCTTTATAAAAAGTGCTTCTAACATTTTACATAGTTTATCTAAAATTGATTTGTTATCATCACACAGAGCAAAACTTAACATATACAATAATCCTCCGCATAAAATAAATTTATAAAATAAAAGCAAAATGGAAAAATTTACCTATTACCATTTTACACATATAATAATTCAAAAAATGACTGATGTCAATAGGAAAATTGAGATAAAAGACAAAAAAATGTCGAAAACTGCACAAATACGTAAAAATAAAGAAAAATAAGGATAAAACTTAAAAGTTAAACTTTATCAAAAAGTATTCAAAAAACAAGCAAATTGCTAAAAAATGGAAATTACGTTATGTATATAAGAAACAGAAAACTTTAGTTATTTTTTTATTAAATAATTCATAATATTAAATAAAAAAGTTGGAGGCAAAAAATGAGAAAAAAATATTTGTATATATTTGGCGTAATAGTAATTAGCATAGTTATATTTAACATAGTAAGCGTAGCGACTAAAAAACAAGCAGTTAGCACAAGTTCAGCAGCCATAGAGAATTTAAGCTCTAAAAAGATAGAATGGGGAATAAAAAGAAATGATAAACATGAGCAACCTGACTTAGGTGCAACAAATAAAAGAATAATAGATGAAGCAAAAGGAATAGCAATGGGAAACAAAGAATCAAAAAAAGTGTATTTAACATTTGATGAAGGCTATGAGGCAGGATACACAGAAAAAATACTAGAAGTATTAAAGCAAAATGAAGTAAAAGCTTGCTTTTTTATAACGGCGCACTACGTAAATACAAGCGCAGAATTAGTACAAAAAATGATTGATGAAGGCCATACAATAGGAAATCATACCGTAAACCATAAAAGCATGCCATCACTTAACTTAGAGCAAATAAAAAGCGAAGTAATGAATCTTCACACGGCAGTGTATGAAAAATTTGGATATGAAATGAAATACATAAGACCTCCAAAAGGGGAATACAGCGAAAAGAGTGTAGCATATTGTAATAGTTTAGGCTATATACATGTAATGTGGTCATTTGCATATGACGATTGGGATGAAAAGAAACAAGGAAGAGAAGAATATGCTAAAAAGAAAATATTGGATAACATACATAATGGAGCAGTAATTTTACTACATGGAAATTCAAAAGATAACACAAATGTATTAGATTACTGCATAAAACAAATAAAGCAAATGGGGTATGAATTTGCTACCTTAGACCAGTTTGAGCGTTAATTATCTGACGCATTTAGGACGTTTCTTTTTGCGTCATGTGTCCTAAATAGCGTCAGTGGGTAATAAAGGAGATAAAGATGAAAAGAAGAAAGCAGAAACAAAGTCGTTTTGAAGAGTTATTTGAAATTCCAGAAGAAATTTCAAGTCAAAAGCCTAAAATGACATTAATGGGATTTGAAGAATTGCTAGTTGAAAATTATAAAAGCATTTTAGAATACCAAGACTTTTATGTAAGGCTAAGCACTCACATAGGAATTATTAATGTAAATGGCTTTGAATTAAACTTAAGCGAAATGACAAATGATGATATTTTAATTACAGGCAAAATAGAAGGGATAGATTTTGAAAAAACAATTGATGAATAAGGGGGAAATATACATTGTATATACAAATATTTAAGAACTATTTATTTGGATATGTAAGAATAACAATAGAAGGGTATTTTATAGAAAGATTAATGAATTTATGCTCTAATAAGTCAATTCTTATGTGGAATAGCAAAAGGGAAAAGCAAACAATATTAGAGGTAAATGTTGGAGTAAAAGATTTTAAGGAAGTAGTAAAATTAGCCAAGCAGGCAAAATGCAGAGTGAATATAAAGCAAAAAAAGGGTATTCCTTTTATTTTTAACAGATATAGAAAAAGAAAAATATTTTTTATTTCCTTGTTATTAATTATTGGAGTTATAGCTGTTTTGTCAAATTTTGTGTGGAATATTGAAATTGTAGGAAATGAAAAAATACAAAAAGATGAAATATTGGAAACTCTGCAAAAAGAAGGTCTGCAAATAGGCACTGTAAAATCAAAAGTGGACACAAAAGAAATTATAAATAAAATGAGGTTAGATAGAAATGATTTAGCATGGGTAGGAGTAGAAATAAAAGGAACAAATGCAATTGTAAAAATTGTAGAAGCAGACCAAAAGCCAGAAATTATTAAAGAAGATGAATACTGTAATATTGTTGCAAAAAAAGCAGGCATAATTGAAAAGATAAGCGCTGTAAACGGCACTCCCCTAGTGCAAAAAGGTGATGTAGTAAAAGCTGGCACTCCTATTATAGGAGGATGGTTAGAAGGAAAGTTTACAGGAACAAGGTATGTGCATGCAAATGGCAGTGTTCAGGCAAAAGTATGGTATAGTGAAAATGTAAAAATTCCATTGAAACAGGTGGTTTCAAAAGAAACTGGAAACGAGGAAACGAAATATTCCCTAAGAATAAATAATTTTACAATAAATTTTTATAAAACTCTTTCAAAATTTCAAAAATATGATACAATAGAACAAAATAAAAAATTGAAATTATTTTTAGATTTTTATTTACCAATTGAAATAGTGCAAAAAAACAACAAAGAATTAGTAGAAGAAACAATAAATTACACTAAAGAACAAGCTAGAAATAAGGCAGTAGAAGAAGCAAAGTCAAAATTAGAACAGCAAGTAGAAGATAAACAAAATATATTAAATACATACATAAATTATGAAGAAGCAGAAGAATATATAGAAGCGCAAGTAATATATGAAGTGCTAGAAGAAATTGGGACAAAAGAAAAAATTGTATTTTGAAAGGAAGAAATGCTATGGAAGAAAGAAGTTTAAGAGTTTACGCGGATAAGACCTTTTTTACAAAAATAACATCAACTATTACCAAATTATTAGTTCCTACAAAAATAGGAATTAATGGAATGTTAATTTCAATGAAAAGGAATAATGTACTAAAAGCATATGAAGCTTTTTGTGAGGCAGAAAAAGGGGAAGACGATAAAAAGAAAGAAAGTTTTCAAAAAAAATATGAAGATGCTTACAGTTTATATTTAGAATCTATAGACAAACATATAATGGATTCTATTTACAAAAAAGTAAAAAACGATACAGCATCACCTTTTGAAAAAAATGCATTATCACAATATTATGAAATAATTAGAATAAAAGAAACAGAATATTTGGAATATAAATATCGTAAGCAAAAATATTTATTAGAATTAGACTATGAAACAATAAAAGAACTGGATAAACCAAAATTATTAGAAAAGTATAAGCCATTTTACACATCTAAAATGGACGCTTTATATAAAGGCCTATTAAAACATTTTTCTATAAAGCTTGCAGACCAATTAACTTACCAAAACAAAGAGAAAATATATGAAAAAATCTTCAAAGAATTAGAAGAATATATTACAAAAATTTTGCCATTAAGAATGGAAAACGAACAATCTAAAACTTATAAGGAAGTAATAGGAGAATATGAAAAATTTGAAAATTACGAAGTAGGTAAGTTAGACCAAAATGAAGGAATAGAAAAAAGAATGACATTAATTGCAATAAGTAGAAAATTATTTACACATAGTTTGCCACTTATTGTAGCAGAACAATGCTATGTAAAGCTATTAAAAGATGTTAGAAGTTTAATTGTAGATACAAGAGTTATAAAAAAACAAGAAAAAGCGTATTCTTTGCTAATTAAGCTAATAGAGGAATACAATGTAAAATTGTTATCTACAAAAATATATTGGGAAAGACCAGAACAAAGGGAAAAATATAAAAAGTTCTGGAACCAATATGAACAAATAGAGAAAATTCAAAATAAAGAAGAAGAAGAAAAGCAAAAAGAAATTTTATTTATCAGTGCAGATTTGAAAGAAGTATGTACAAATGAAAATAAATACTATAAAATTATAAAATTTTACAAAAATAAATTAGTAGAATTAGGAGCAATGAAAACTATAAAAGGTGTAAGCAAAACACAAGGCGAATATGTAGGAAGGAAAATATTATGCAAGAAGTAGAAGAAATCATTTTTTTAGACGTAGAAGAAGATGAAAAATTAAAAAAATTCATAGAAAATATTGTTCAAACGTGTTTTAAAGTGGAAAATTTATTAGATTTAAATTTTTATTTAAGTATAACTTTAACAACACCAGAGCAAATTCATGTTTTAAACAAAGAGTACAGAAATGTGGATAGAGCAACAGATGTATTATCTTTTCCAATGTTTGAAAAAAATGAAATTGATGAAATAGTTGCCAAAAGAGAGAAAAACAAATTACCAGAACCACTTGGAGATATAGTTATTTCGCTAGAAAAAGTAAGAGAGCAAGCCGAAGAATATGGTCATAGTTTTGAAAGAGAATTATCATACATGGTAGTTCATGGGTTTTACCATGTTATGGGTTATGACCATATAAAAGAAGAGGACAAGCAGATAATGAGGCCTAAAGAAGAGGCAGTCTTAGAAATATTAAAACAGACTAGATAAACTAAAATTTTACCTAGTGGGAGGAAAATAATTGTGGAAGATGAAAGACTGAAAAACAAAAATTTTATAGAAGCATGGAAAAAAGCAACTGGTGGAATTGGATATGCAGTAAAAACACAGCGAAATATAAAAATACAACTATGTATAGCAGTACTTGTAATAATTTTTGCAATAGTTTTTAAAGTTAATATTACCCAAGCAATGTTTTTAACATTTGCAACAATGTTAGTTATTATCACAGAGATGGTAAATACAGCAATAGAAGAAACCGTAAACCTAGTAACAAACAAGTTTCATCCTGTTGCAAAAATTGCAAAAGATGTAGCAGCAGGAGCTGTTGTACTTTCGGCGTTAAATGCAGTAATAATAGCAATTTTCATATTTGTAAATAAAATAATTTAAATATAGGAAGGAAAGAAGAAATGAAAGGGTCAGTAGGAATTAAAGTATTAGTAGCAATTTTAGTTATATTAATAATAGTAGCAGGAGCACTGCTAGGAATGAAAGTATTAAATGGAAAAAAAGAAAATAATCAAGGAACAACCAGTGAGAACAAACAAAATGAGCCAATAATAGTAGAAAAAAAAGAACCGAAAACTTTTAGTGGAACAGATAGACCAATAGCAGTAATGATAGATAACCATAAACAAGCAATGCCACAAGCAGCATTAAATGACGCATACATGGTATATGAAATGATAGTTGAAGGTGGAGAAACAAGACTTATGGCTTTGTACAAAGGTGTAAATTTACAAAAGTTAGGTCCTGTACGTAGTTCAAGACATTACTTTTTAGACTATGCCTTAGAAAATGATGCTATATATGTACACTTTGGTTGGAGTCCACAAGCACAAACAGATATTACAAAATTAGGTGTAAATAACATTAACGGAATATACGAAAGTTCAACATCATTCTGGAGAGTAAAAGACAAATATGCACCACACAATGCAGTAACAAGTACAGAAAAAATATTAGAAATTGCAAATCGTAAAGGTTATAGAACAACTTCAACACAAAAAAGTGTATTAAAATATGTGGCAGATCCAGTTAATTTAGAAGATAGCAATTTAGAAGCAAAAACAGTAACAATACCATATTCAACAAGTAATACAGTAAAATATGAATATGACGAAGTAACAGGAAGATATACACGTTATTCTAGGGGAGAAAAACAAGTAGATTGGGATACAGGAGAAACAGTTACAACAAAAAATATAATAGTAGCAAAATGCCAAAACACGACATTAAATGATGGAGAAAACAAAGGAAGACAAACCTTAGATAATGTAAAAATCTTAGAGGGCTGGTACATAACAAATGGAAAAGCAATACAAATAACAGCAGAAAAAACATCAAGAGCAGGGCAAACAGTTTATAAAGATTTACAAGGAAAAGAAATAGAAGTAAATGACGGAAACACATTTATTCAAATATGTCCAATAGATAGCAAAGTAGAAATAACTCCAGGAAACAACAAAGCAGAAACTACAACAACAAACGAAGTAAATAATAATATATAGTAAAAAAGCTGCTAAGAAAATCTTGGCAGCTTTTTAAGAAAATAAAAGGGGATGTTCGTAAATAAAAGGGTAAAATTTATTTACTAACTACAAGGATAATAATACTAAAGTTATTTGACCATTTTGTGAACAAATCGAAAACATTTGAGGACATTTGGGGACGGGTCACTTTTGTCCTTTACATAATTTAAAAAATAAATACAAAATAAAAACATATGAATTTTCAAAAAAATGCTTGTTCACGCTAAGTTGCACAGAAATTATAATGGCAGATGTCTGAAGTCAGCTATCTGAGCTAAGAAAACGAGATAAGAGTTAATATAATTCAAAAAAGCGACATGGCAAACATAAAACCATGTCGTTTTTTTTGAGTATATATAGTATAGAGTATAGCATATATTATTGCTCTTGAAGTGTAAGTTTTATTTCTTTTTCTGTTCCATTACGATTAATTGTTAAAGTAATTTCATCGCCAATAGAATGAGCATTTTTAGATTCATTTAATTCTTCCATAGTTTTAATTTCTTTGCCGTCTATTTTAGTAATAACGTCACCGGCTTTAATACCAGCTTTTTCAGCGCTAGAAAATTCTTGAGTAGAAACAACATAAACACCAACAACTAAATTATTCGCTTTTGCAGTTTCTTCATCTAAATCTCTACCAGAAATTCCTATATAAGGTCTTTTAACCTTGTTATATTGAATAAGTTGCTCATAAATATTTTTAGTTGAATTAATAGGAATTGCAAATCCCATTCCTTCGATTCCAGAACCAGACATTTTTAAAGTATTAATTCCTATGACTTCACCATTTGCATTTACTAAAGCTCCTCCACTATTACCAGAGTTGATGGCAGCATCAGTTTGAATTAAAGTATAAGTTTTATTGTCAGTAGTTACTTTTCTATTAACTGCACTAATTATGCCAGAAGAAACGCTACTTTGCATGCCTAAAGGGTTACCAATAGCCATAGCAAATTCACCAACCTTAACATCATTTGAATTACCAAGAGTAGCAGCAGTTAAGCCAGTTTTATCAATTTTCAAAACAGCTAAATCTGTTTCTTCGTCAGTACCAACAATAGTTGCTTCATATTCAGTTTCATCATTGTACAAATAAACAGTTACTTTATTTGCTTTTCCAACTTCATAATAGCTAGAAGAAGAACTAGAATTTACAATATGGTTATTTGTTAAAATATAGCCATCTTCTCTAATAATAACTCCAGAACCTTCAGCTGTTGCTGTACTTGACATGTTCCTATAAAAAATAGAAGAAACAGAATATTCCACCTTTATACCTACAACAGAAGGCAATACCTTGTTTGCAACTTTCATACTAGTATCTGAAAAATTCTCCAAAGAAACAGCAGAAATTGTTCCATTTGTAATATCGCTAGAAATAGAATTTGTGCCTGAATTGTTATTTGTAGAAGTACTATTTTTTATTTTAGGTATTCCCAAACATACTCCAACAACAAGTCCAGCACCTACTACACCAGACAAAAACGGAATAAAAACTTGTTTTCCAAAATTTAAATTGCTAGTTTTTTTCTTACTTGAAAATTCACTTACAGTAGTATATTTGTTACTACTTCCTTCAACTTTTTGTCCTTCAATAATGTTATCATCATTTTTTTCCATAATAAAATTCATTCCTTTCGTAAAAAAGACATACGTCTTTTAGTATTTTATCCAATTCTTAAATAGAATACAATATAATTGTGAAAATCGTGTGAAAATAATGTTACAGTATATTGATTTTATTAATTTAGCAATATATAATATTATTTGAAAAAGTACATATAGTAATAAAGAAAGGGAAAATAAAATGGAAAAAGAAAAAGGAATGTCACATATAGGGCTAATTTTATGTATAGCTATAATAATAGCAATAGTGATATGTGTATTATTTTTTGTAAAGCAAAATTTACAAAAAGAAGTATTAAAAATGTATGAAACAGACATGTTGCTAATACAAGGAAAAGTAAAAGTACTATCAAATGAAGCAGTAATAAAAAGTGATGAAGGAACTTTTATAGGAAGAAAAATAGAAGAAAGTTTAGAAACAGAAGATGTTAAAAGTCTGTTAGAAAAAGGAATAATTTCAGAGGAAGAAAAAGAATTTTCAAAATATTATATAATAGATAAGCAATCTTTAAATGAAATGGGCTTAACAGATGTAAAAATAAGAGAAGGCTGTTATATAGTAAACTACTCTACAGGAGAAGTTATTTATGCAAAAGGAGTAAAGATAGGAGAAAATACATATTACAAATTGAGTGATATAAAAGAAGCAAATGCCGCAAAAGCTGTTGAAAATGAAGAAAATTTTGAAACAGTTGAAAATGAAGAAAATATGCAAAGCGAGGAATAAAGGAGAGGCATAAAGTAGTAAAATGCCTATTTGGTTCTGTTTTGCGAAAGGAACGAGAAAAATGAAAGAAAAAGAAGAACAAAGATTAAAAGAACTAAAAAAAATAGAAGAAGAAATTTATAATACAGGAGTAGAAAAAATTTGTGGAATAGATGAAGCAGGACGCGGACCATTAGCAGGGCCAGTTGTGGTGGCTGCAGTTATTATGCCTAGAGATTCTTTTATAGAAGGAGTAAACGATTCTAAAAAAGTATCTGAAAAGAAAAGAGAAACTTTATATGAAAAAATAATAAATGAAGCAATAGCTTGGGGAGTAGGAATAATAGAGCAAAAAGAAATAGATGAAATAAATATTTTAAATGCTACCAAAAAAGGTCTAACAATGGCAATAAAGGAGCTAAAAGTTAAACCAGATAGAATAATAGTAGATGCCTTAGATAGAATAGACACTTTAGGAATACCATATACACCAATAATAAAAGGAGATGCAAAATGTTATTCAATAGCAGCTGCATCAATTATAGCAAAAGTTACAAGGGATAGAATAATGCGCCAATGGGACGAAATTTATCCTATGTATGGGTTCGAAAAACACAAAGGCTATGGTACAGCAATGCATATGCAAGCGATAAGAGAATATGGACTTTGCCCATTACATAGAAGAAGTTTTACCAAAAATATAAAAATACCTAAAAGCAATTAGTGAGTTTAATGGCAAAATTTAAGTTTTATGAAAGAGGGAAAACTAATGAATATTTTGGATATTATAGCAAAGAAAAGAGATAAAAAAGAATTATCAAAAGAAGAAATAGAATATTTTATAGAAAATTACACTAATGGAAATATTGCAGATTACCAAGCTGCAGCATTAGTGATGGCAATATATTTAAATGGAATGACAAAAGAAGAAACCACTTATCTTACGATAGCAATGGCAAATTCAGGAGATGTGCTAGATTTATCTGAACTAGGAACAGTAGTAGACAAGCATTCAACAGGGGGAGTAGGAGATAAAATAACCTTAATTTTGATGCCAATAATGGCAGCAATGGGCGTGACAGTTGCGAAAATGTCTGGTAGAGGGCTAGGATTTACAGGGGGAACAGCAGATAAACTTGAAGCTATTCCGGGGTATAGAACAAATATAACTGAAGAAGAATTTAGAAAAAATGTTAAAGAAATAGGAATAAGCCTAATAACACAAACTGCCAATTTAGCGCCAGCAGATAAAAAGCTATATGAGTTAAGAGATACAATTTCGTGTACAGATAGCATTCCACTTATAGCTTCTAGCATAATGAGCAAAAAAATAGCAGCTGGTGCAAATAAAGTGGTATTAGACGTAACTTGTGGAAGTGGAGCATTTATGAAAAATAAGGAAGAAGCGGAAAAACTTTCAAAGGTTATGGAACAAATAGGTGAACTTGCAGGAAAAGAAACGATATGCATAATTACAAATATGGATGAACCTTTAGGAAATTCAGTAGGAAACAGCTTGGAAATGGTAGAAACAATAAATTCATTAAAAGGAAATATGCCTGAAGATGTTAAAGAGGTAGTACTAGAATTAGGAAGTTATATACTTAAACTTGCAGGAAAAGGCGAAAATATAGAAGAAAATAAAGTTAAAATACAAAACTGTATGAGTTCTAGAAAAGCATATAAAAAGTTTGTTGAATTAGTGCAAAGGCAAGGAGGAGATATAACTTACTGTGAAAATACAGAAAAGTTTGAAAAAGCAAAATATCAAGAAAATATAACTTGTAAAGAAGGATATATAAGCAAAATAGATGCAGAAAAAATAGGAAAAATTGCGTGCAGTTTAGGAGCAGGAAGAATAAAAAAAGAAGACAAAATCGACATGTCAGCAGGAATAGTAGTAAATAAAAAAGTAGGGGACTATATAAAAAAAGAAGATATAATAGCAACCCTATATTCAAACAATAAAGAAAAAATAGAAGAAGCTAAAGAATTAGCAAAACAAGCTATTACAATAACAGATAAAAAAGTAGAAAAAGAAAAAATGATTTTGGAGATAATATAAAAATGAAAAGAACAACTTAAAAAAATATAAGCTGTTCTTTTTATATATAAAATTAGGGTTTTAATTTTATATCAAATTAATATTATAAATTAATAGTAGTGTTTTTTAAAATATCCAAATTAACGCCATAAGCTGAAAAATCATTTTCAGAAATGAAACGATTTAAATTTTTTGAAGAAATTCCAGTATCATTTGCTAAAGCTTCAATAGAAGCCGGTGCACTATTTTCTTGTAAAAAATTTTCTAATTTAGATAAATCACTTATATCTTTTGTTTTACAATTAGGGCAAACACAATCGTTTGAAGCAAAGAAAGCTCCGCATCTTTCACATCTATTTAAATCCATAATTAAATTAATCCTCCTTGTAGGTTAAATACAAGCTAAAAATGTAAGCAAGTACTACCTGAAAATTACACCTATATCTTAATAAAATAAAGTAAAATTGTCAACAATTTTAGTGAAAAATGTAGAAAAAATGCCCCAAGAGTACCTCAAAAGGATCAGGTATTTTGGGCACAATAGAAAAAAACTAAAAAACTAAAAGCTATCTTTAAGTAATGAACTTAAAGAAAAATCTTTTAATACATAAATCTTAAAAACTATCACTAAAAGCGCCTTAATATTAACGGTTTTAATAAATATTTTGTTATTCTTATATATTATTTTTATTTATTTTATTCAACAAACTTTTTCTTGTTTTTTTATTTTGTTTTTTCATTTTCTGCTTGATTTTGTAACATTTTATGATATACTTTTGGGTAAAGAAAACTATCTTTAAGTTCATTACTTAAAGAAAACGAAAGAAAGGATGAAAGCGTTGAAAACAGAAGAAGTAAAGGAAAAAATAAATATTAAAAATCAAACCAAACAGGAAAAAGGAGCAATATCAGCACTAGTGTTATTTACAGTATTGATGTTTGTAACAATACTAATGTCAGTATTTATAACAGTAGGAATAAGACAAAAATCAGGATTAAAAAGTAATTTAAGAGTAGCAGAAGTTTATGGAGAAGATGTAGATAAAATAGAGGAAATATATAACAATCTAATTTCAAAAGAGCCAGATAAACCTCATGAATCAAATGGAAAGTATGCGCATCCATATATACCAGAAGGTTTTGAATATACAGAAGGAGAATGGAATACAGGTTTTGTAATAAAAGAAACTTCAACGGGAAATGAATTTGTGTGGGTTCCATGTGTACTTAACCAAGAGGAAGTTGAAGAGGGTGATACAGTAGTAACCTACCAAAAAATAACAACAGGAAAATATAATACAAGACAATATCCATTACTACCAACAGATACAAGTGTGCCAAAAGATGATTTTACTTCATTAGAGTTAAAAGCAAGTGTAGGAAAGTATCAAGGATTTTATATAGCACGTTATGAAGCAGGGATAGCAAAAAGTACAGATAATGATACTTTAACAACTAAAATTGCAACAGATGGAAGTGTAAAACCATTGTCACAAAGCGGAAAAGGAGTATGGAACTCTATATCAAGAACAGATGCATTAACAGTTTCAAAAGCAATGGTAAGTGAAGCAAAAACAGGAGTAAAAACAACATTAATAACAGGAGAAGCTTGGGATACAACACTTGCATGGGTAACATTAAAAGATAATACTTATGCAGAAGATTCAGCAAACAAAGGATGGTATAGTGATGTATCATCAAATAAAGTACGAGTGACAGGATATTATAAGACAAACAACATATACGATTTAGGAGGGAATATACAAGAATATACAACAGAAAATTGTTTATGGAATAGCCAGTATTTAACAGTAATACGTGGAGGAGGGTATGACAATAGCAGCACAAATCAACCAGCAGCAAACCGTGGACACAATACAGATACAGCCAATAAGTATGTAGGATTTAGACCTGTATTGTATAAGAAAAATGAAGACAAGGATTTAACAATAGAGGATTTAAGAGGAACACCAATTTTAAGTGAAGTAATATTAGCTAAAGACAGCAATGATAATAAAATTAAAATTCCAAAAGGTTTCAAAGTGGCAGAAGATAGTGGAATAAATGTAACTGAAGGTATAGTAATAGAAGACAATGACATAAAATCAGGAATAGGAAATAATAGAGGAAACCAATATGTGTGGGTACCAGTTGGAAATGGAATAAAGAAAAATGACGGAACGACAGTTGATATTACACTTGGAAGATATTCATTTGCAAATGGTACAAGTGATAAAGATTCAAATGGAACTTTACTTGCAAAAGGCACACCAATATTACAGCAAAATTCAGAAAATTATACGCAAGAAGTTTTAATAAATTCACAGTATAAAGAATTATCAATGTCAAGAACTGGAGTTTTAAGTAGTGGAGTAAACGGATTAAATACAACAGCATTAAATTTAAAGGGTTTTGTTGATAGTGTAAAAGCAAATGGAGGATATTATATAGCACGTTATGAAGCTAGCTATGGAACAGATGGAAAAGCAAATTCAAAAGTTTCAAACACATATGGAACATCATCTGTAAATAAAGAAGGACAATTGTGGAATAGCTTATTACAGTTAAATGCTGCGAATGCAAGCAGAGGGTTATATACAACGATGACATCAGACTTGATAAATAGTTATGCATGGGATACAGCAATAGTTTATATTCAAAACTTTTCAGGGGATACAGACTATTCTTACCAAAATTTATCAAATTCAAGTTTAACAAATACAGGTACAACAGGAGATGAAGTTTGCAAGATAAATGATATGGCATCAAATACAATGGAATGGACTACAGAATATTGTATTTATGCTACAAGTAGTAATGCCAATCCTTGTACGTTAAGAGGTGGAATGTATAGCAACTTAAAAAATACAACATTAGGGCGTTATGGGAGTTATGCAACAGAAGGATATGTGGCAGGCTCATTTAGAGCAATACTTTATTAATAATATTATAAAAGTTACCCCAAAAAGTACCTGGTCCTTTTGGCGTAATTTTGCGGGTAATTTTAAAAATAAAAAAAGTGCAGAAAATGCTTGCATTTGTGAGTTTTTTATGATAAAATATTAAACGTTAAAAATACACACACTTTATTAGTTTAAAAAGAGTGCTTGTATAAAACGTACAAGTCTTTTTAAATGCTTGAAATAAGGTGGAGGTAAAACTAAAAGGAGGAATGAAAAATGGCAGTAGTTGCAATGAAACAATTACTAGAAGCAGGTGTTCACTTTGGACATCAAACAAGAAGATGGGACCCTAAAATGGCAGAATACATTTTCCAAGCAAGAAATGGTATTCACATTATAGACCTACAAAAAACATCTAAAAAATTAGATGAAGCATATGCATTTATGAAAGAGCAAGCAGAGGAAGGAAAAACAGTTTTATTTGTTGGAACTAAAAAACAAGCTCAAGAATGCATGAAAGAAGCTGCTGAAAAAAGCGATATGTACTATGTTAACCAAAGATGGTTAGGAGGAATGCTAACAAACTTTGGAACTATTCGTAAAAGAGTAGAAAGACTAAAAGAATTAGAAACAATGCAAGAAGATGGTACTTTTGAAGTATTACCTAAAAAAGAAGTAATTCTTTTAAAGAAAGAAATGGAAAAATTAGAGAAAAACTTAGGTGGAATTAAAGATATGACTGAAATTCCAGGAGTTTTATTTGTAGTAGACCCTAAAAAGGAAAGAATAGCTATATTAGAAGCTAGAAAATTAGGAATTCCAGTTGTAGGGCTAATAGATACAAACTGCAATCCAGAAGATTTAGATTACCCAATTCCAGGAAATGATGATGCAATTCGTGCAGTAAAATTAATTGCTGACACAATGGCAAATGCTATTATTGAAGGAAAACAAGGAGAATCTATGGATTCAGACGTAGCAGAAGAAATGGTTAGCGAAAATGCTAATCCAGAAAGCATTGAAGAAGTAGTAGAAGCTGCTGAAGAAACAGTAGAAGAATAATATTTAAAAATAAAAAAGGGTAGAGCCTTTATCTGCTCTATCCTTTTAAAATAAAATTTATAAAAAGGAGAGCAATAATACCATTTGAATACTAATTCACAAGAGGAGAGGATATTCCTTAAACTAAGTGGAGGTGACCAAATGGTAAGATGTGTACCTTGACATAAAAAAGGAGGAAATAAAATGATTACAGCTAGCCAAGTAAAGGATTTAAGAGAAAGAACAGGCGCAGGAATGATGGACTGCAAAAAAGTTTTAACAGAAACAGATGGAGATGCAGAAAAAGCAATTGAATTATTACGTGAAAGAGGACTTTCAAAAGCAGCTAAAAAATCAGGAAGAATAGCAGCTGAAGGTTTAGCAGCATCTTATATAAGCGAAGATAAAAAAGTAGGTGTAGTAGTTGAAGTAAATGCTGAAACAGATTTCGTTGCTAAAAATGAAGAATTTAGAAAATTTGTTGCAGATGTTGCAAAACAAATAGCTGTTAATGCACCAGCTACAGTAGAGGAATTATTAGCTGAAGAATCAATAGCAGAACCTGGAAAAACAGTTTCAGAAGTATTAACATCTAAAATAGCTACAATTGGTGAAAATATGTCAATTCGTAGATTTGAAAGATTTGAAACTAAAACAGGAATGGTTAAAGACTACATCCATGGAGATGGAAAAATAGCAGTTTTAGTTGAAATGGAAAATGCTACAGAAGAATTAGCAAAAGATGTTTGCATGCAAATAGCAGCAGCTAGACCAGAATATTTAGAAAGAAGCCAAGTACCAGCTGAAAGAGTAGAAAAAGAAATGGAAATCTTAAAAGCACAAGCTATTAATGAAGGAAAACCAGCTGAAATAGCAGAAAAAATGGTACAAGGAAGAATTGGAAAATTCTATGGAGAAATTTGTTTAGTAGAGCAACCATTTGTTAAAGACCCAGACCAAAAAGTTGGAAAAATGGTAGAAGACAAAGGTGCTAGAATAGTAAGATTTGCAAGACTTGAAAAAGGTGAAGGACTAGAAAAAAGAGAAGAAAACTTTGCTGAAGAAGTTGCAAAACAAATAAACGGATAATAATAAATGACGCAAAAGGAAATATCCCTAAATTGCGTCATTCTTTTTTAGCTGTTTTTGGGGGCGAATCAAAAAAGCAGGTATAATAATTAAGCCTAATGAGATATTTTAACTGTTTTTTTGCTCCGTTCCCAAAAACAGCTAAAAAAAATATTAATAAGCTTGTAATTGGTCATTTTTTTAGATATAATTAGGCATATAAAAATAGGGAGGATAAGATAAAAATGAACCAAGAAGAAAAAAATGTAAAAATTAGATTTAATGTTTTAGCAATTATTTGTATAATTTTATTTAGCTTTTCACTAGCACCAGTTACTTTGCAAAATGATACATATTATACAATAAAAATAGGAGAACATATTATAAATGAAGGAATAGATATGCAAGACCCATTTTCTTGGCATGAAAATTTACCTTATACATATCCACATTGGGCATATGATACAGCAACATATTTAATTTATAATTTAGGACAACATACAGGAATACATGATGGAGGAATGTTATTTATTTATATTACTACAGTAATTTTAGCTTGCGTGTTAGGAGTTTTATTATATATAACTATCACACACTTAAGCAAAAATAATTTAATTTCATTTGTATTAACAATGTTTGCAATGTATTTATTAAAAGACTTTATAGCAGCACGTGCACAACTGGTAACATTTATATTATTTGTACTTACAGTTTTATTTATAGAAAAGTTTTTAGAAACTAAAAAGAAAAGATATTTTATAGGAATTATTTTAATATCAATTGTGATTGCAAACGTACATTGTGCAGTATGGCCATTTTTCTTTGTACTATTTTTACCATATGTAGCAGAATACATAATAGCAAGTATATTGGATTTCAATGTAATTGGAAAATCAATGGTAAAATATAGAGAAGATAATATACATAGTTTAGAAAAGAAAATTGCTAAAGAAAAAGATGAAGAAAAGAAAAATATTTTAGTTAAAAAATTAGAAGAAGCAAAAGAAATTTTAGAAAAAACAAAAGAGAAGGCAGTTAAAATAAAAGCAAAAGAAGACGAAAAAAGAGCAAATCCTTTTAGAATTAAAATAGAAAAAAATAGTGCAGCAAAATGGTTAATTTTACTTATGATTATTTGTGCATTTACAGGACTTTTAACACCAATTGGAGATACACCATATACATATTTAATAAAAACAATGCAAGGAAATACTACAAAGAGCATTAGCGAACATCAACCATTAACTTTATACAATGATAAAGCAACAATGATAGTGTTAGCATTAGTATTGGGAACGTTAATATTTACAGATGTAAAAGTAAAATTAAGTGATTTATTTATGATAGGAGGGCTTATTTTCCTAAGCTTTATGTCAAGAAGACAGGTTTCACTTTTGATACTTATAGGAGTACCTATATTTGCAAAATGGATAAATTATATAGTTTGCAAATATGATAAAAAAGGCTTCCAAAAGATAACAAAATTTGTAACCACATTTGTTGGAAAAATTATAATTTTAATAATAGTAGCATGCCTATCTTTATCATATATTACACCTAAAAAGGACAATAAATTTATAGATGATAAAAAATATCCAGTTGCAGCAGCAGATTGGATGCTAGAAAACTTAGATGTAAAAAATATAAAATTATATAATGAATACAATTATGGAAGTTATTTATTATTTAGAGGAATACCAGTATTTATAGATTCAAGAGCAGATTTGTATGCACCAGAATTTAATAAAAAAGATGGAGAAGAAGGAAGAGATATTTTTTCAGATTATATAAATATTTCAGCAATAGGAACATATTATGAAACGAAATTTGAAAAATATGGAATTACACATGTAATAGTTGTAAACAATGCAAAATTGAATTTATTTTTATCAAGAAGTGATAAATATAAACAATTATACAAAGATGACAGCTTTGTTATATATGAAAGAGAAAGCTAAAAATAAACTCTAATTATAACAAATTAGAAAATAAAAGGGTAAGTAAAATGAAAGAAAAAAGACAATATATATTAATAATAGTGTTAATCTTGGCAGTTTTGCTAATAGACCAAACCATAAAATACATATTAATTGCAAATGAAAATATACAAGTTTCAAACAATGCTATAAAAGTACATTACGAAAAATCAGAAGAACAATGTTTAAAAAATACAGAAGTGGTAACAAAAGTTTTAACAGATTTATTAATAATAGTAATATTAACAAGATTTTTAATAAGACAAATGCCTAATATGAATGTGGCTACAAGAATATCGTTAGCTTTTATATTAGGAGGGGCAAGTAGCAATTTAATAGATAAAATTGTGCAAAAGAAAGTAATAAATTATATAAATATATCAAGCATTATAAGCGAATTTCCTAGTTTTAATATAGCAAATATATTTATAGGAATAGGTTTTGTTATTTTCGTAATTATAGTAGGAATAGACTTAATTAAATTAAAACCAAGAAAGGAAATGGCTAATTTTGAAAAAAGAGATACATGTAAATGAGGTTAATGAAAAAATAAGATTAGATGCGTATATAAGTAAACAAATGCAAGACTTATCTAGGAGTATGATTCAAAAACTATTAGAAGGAAATAAGATTAATGTTAATGGAAAATCAGAAAAGCCAGCTTATAAAGTACAAAATGGAGATATAATAGAAATCAATATAGAAGAGCCAAAAGAAGTAAAAATAGAGGCTCAAGACATACCATTAGACATTATATATGAAGATGAGGATATTTTAGTTGTAAATAAACAAAAAGGATTAGTGGTTCACCCAGCAAACGGAAATCCAGATGGCACTTTAGTTAATGCTGTTATGGCACATTGTAAAGATAGTTTATCTGGAATAGGTGGTGAGCTAAGACCGGGAATAGTCCACAGACTAGATAAAGATACATCGGGACTATTAATTATTGCAAAAAATGATAAGGCACATATACAAATGAGCAATCAAATAAAAAATAGAGAAGTGAAAAAAACATATATTGCATTAGTTAGGGGAACAATAGCAGAAAATGAAGCAACTATAAATATGCCAATAGGTAGAAGTACAAAAGATAGAAAGAAAATGGCTGTAACAAAGAGCGGAAAAGAAGCGGTTACCCATTTTAAAGTATTAAATAGATATACAACAGATAAAGGAAGTTATACTTTATTGGAAATAAAGATAGATACAGGTAGAACTCATCAAATAAGAGTACATATGGCTGAAATAGGTCATCCTGTAATAGGAGATGTAGTATATTCAAATGGAAAAAATGAATTTGGTGTAGAAGGCCAATGCCTACATGCAAAAAGATTAGAATTTACACATCCAATTACAGGAAAAGAGATGAAGCTAGAAGCACCATTACCTGAGTATTTTAAAAATATAATTGAGCATTTAGAAAAATAAATTTAAAGGAAAAGAAAAATGGAAGAAGAAAGATTACAAAAATATTTAGCAAATAGTGGTATTGCTTCACGTAGAAAAGCAGAAGAATACATATTAGCAGGAAAAGTTAAAGTAAATGGAAAAATAGTTACTGAGCTTGGAACAAAAGTAAATCCTTTTAAAGATATAGTAGAATTTGAAGGGAAAAAGGTAAACAAAGACATAAAAAAGGTATATGTATTGCTAAACAAACCAATAGACTATGTAACTACTGTAAAAGACCAATTCAATAGAAATACAGTAGTAGATTTAGTAAAAAATGCAGGTGAAAATTTACTTCCAGTTGGAAGATTAGATATGTACACATCAGGAGCATTAATACTAACAAATGATGGCGATTTTATATTCCATGTAACACATCCAAAACATGAAGTAGAAAAAACATACACAGTAACTTTAAGAGGAAAAGTAACAAACGAAGATGTGGAAGAATTAAAGCAGGGTGTAATTATTGATGAAGAATATAAAACAAAACCTGCAAAGGTTAGAATTATGAAAATAGACGAGGAAAAGAACATTTCTAGGTTAGAAATAGTTATACATGAAGGAAAAAATAGACAAGTTAGAAAAATGTGTGAGGCAATAGGAAAAAAGGTAATTGCATTACATAGAAGCAAAATTGGAAATATAGGAGTGAAAGATTTAAAAATAGGTCAATGGAGATACTTAACCAAAGAAGAAATATCAAGTTTAAAATTTTAGAAAACAAAAGAAGAAGGAGATAAAAATTGAAATACGGAAAGTTTATTCCAGTTAATTGGAATGAAGAATTAAAAGAAGGACAGATTGTAGAAGGAACTGTAAAAAATATTAAAAAATATGGTGCTTTTATAGAAATAGAAGGAGGCCAATCTGCACTTGTTCACATTGAGGATATGTCTGTTGCTAGAATAAAATCACCATATGAAAGGTTTAGAATTGGACAAAAAGCAAAATTTGTGGTAAAATCAATAGATAGAGAAAATAAGAGAATTTTACTTTCATATAAAGAGCTATTAGGTACGTGGGAAGAAAATGCAAAAAAATTCCGAGAAGGAGTAATTGTTACTGGAATAGCAAGAGAAGCTGAAAAAGATAAAAATGGAATTTTTGTGGAACTTACACCAAATTTAGTTGGAATGGCAGAATACAAAACTGGAATTGAGTATGGGCAAGATGTAAATGTGTACATTAAAAAAATAATTCCAGAAAAAAAGAAAGTGAAATTAATTATTGTCTAAATATAAGTTTAAATATATTTAAGTGTGTTTTAGAATGAATATTCTAAAAAGAGGAGGAAATTATATGGTAAAAGATAATGAAATTAAAGCACAAGTATCACCATTTGCAATTCGTGAAGGAGAAATTAAAGTATTTGACGGAAAAGATGGATATGTATCAATGAATCAAATTGTACACAAAATAAATATTGGGCATATTACAGACATTCATTTTGCTATATTAGAGTTAGTTAATGAATTTGAATTTATTACGTCAAGACAAATATTTCAACTACTAGAGTGGAAAGGAATAGATGCTAAATCACAAGATAAATTAAATAATAAATTGGAACAATTAGTAAAATCTAAAATATTAACAAGATATTATTTTAGTTCAGCAGAAGGCAAAGGAATTTATAGAGTTTATTGCTTAGAGAAAATGGGAAAATATTTATTAAACTCTAAAGAAATAGAGTGCAAATGGCAACCAACAGATAATACAAAACCTGTTGCAATGATAAAAAAACGTTTAGCTGGAAATCAAACAATTATAGCGTATTTAAGAAAAGTAAAAGCATTTGATTCATATATTCCAAAGCCTGCAATTAACGCTAAAATGGCAGGAAAGGTATTTAAAGCAACTGGAGGAAGTGTTAAATTAACTAAAAATGGTAAAGCAATTCAGTTTGTTTTTGAAGTAGTAAGAAGAGAAGAAGACTGGGAAAAGAAATTAGTAGATAAAATGAGATTGTATAAAGATTTTTATGATAATTTTGTACCAGGAGATTCAGGCTTTGCTTCAATGCCACAGCTAATTTTTATATGTGAAGATGAAAAACATATGGCAGAAACTTTTAAAACTATAGTAGTAAATCAAGTAGAAATTAAACAATTAAAATTGTATTTTTCAACAGATTTAAGACAAAATGAAGAAACTCTTGAAAAGACTTTAGTAGAATTTAAACAAGATTCAGAAACTAAAAAATACAAAATGGAAGATGTAGAAGTTAAATTATTAGGAATATAGAAAAGTGCAGAGAAAAAGAGGAGATAGAATTTTATCTCCTCTTAATTTTTGCTATCTGATTTAATTGGATCAAAGTCACCATTTAAATCTTGTTCAAATTCGGTTTCAGATTTCCAATTTGAGTGTTTTTTCTTTTTCGGTTCTTCTTCAGATATTCCGTTAGTAAACCTTTCAAAATCATAATTTTTTATAGAATGTTTTTCTTTATATCGTGCATCAATAAAATCCATCTTTCCATCTACAACTTGAATTCCGCCATTCTTATTTTTATATTTAAATAAACAAGACTTAAAGCCAGTTGCTCTTACTTTATCTGGAGCAAATTTTAATTGCCAGCCCCAAGAAATATTACCTTTTGTATCACTGTATTTTTCTTTTGCTGTGTCATAAGATTCGCTAAATACCCATTTTCTAACTTTACCAAATTCATTAGACCACCATTCATTTTCTTCTATAGAATTATTACCAAATACCAATTTATTAATACAGTTTGAAACAATAGTATTTCTATATTTAGAATTTACATCACCAAGTTGTGCTAAAGTTTGTGAAGAAATAGTTGTTCCGACTTTGTATTTTCTGTATAAAGTAAATATAGGTTCTGTTGCTTTTGAAATGAACTCAGGGAATTCATCAATGTATAAGAAGTGAGGAACTCGTGTATTTTCGTTTCCAGGTCTTCTTAAAACAGCATTTTGCATTAATAGTATAAAGAACATACCAAAAGTTTTGTGAACACTTGCACCTAAGTCACCTCTTCTTGTACATAGGAATACAACTTCACCATTTTCAAGAATTTTTTCATAATTAATATTACTAGTTCTATTACAAATAATATTTTTTACACCTGGATAACGAAGCAATTTTTCAAAAACAGAAGATGCATATTGTAAAGCTTTTTCAGTTTGAAGTCTACGTGGAGAATCTTCATAAAAATGCTTTTTAAAGTAATTAAGAGTTAATGCATATTCGTCTTTAATTTCTGGTATAATTTCTAATTTGCTACACAATTCTTCAACTGCATTCATGTTTTTAAATAATTTTAAAACATCTTCTAGTGTAGGCAAATAGTCTTTATCTTTATATATAATAGGATAACTTGCTTTAAGTAATATACATGTATTTTCAATTGCCTCAATTGCATCATTTTCCATATTAACTTTATCAATATTTTCAACAGTACCTTGATACATGGTTTTTAATACATAATTAAATACGCCAGCAGCTTTTAAAGGATTTTCATATACAAAAGGGTTTAATCCAATAGAAGCTCTATCATTAGGGTCTACAATATGATATGGAATGTTAAAGTTTTCAGCAACATCCATCATATGAGAAATAGATTCATAATCTGGTGAAATAGAGGTAATACCTAAATTTTTGTAAATAATTTTTCCACCAGCTTCACCTAAAATCATTTTTTTCATATAAGCTTTGTATAAACCTTCTTTACCTTGAGTAGGTGTTAACATATTTAAAGTAAAATGTTCATTAATATAGTCGTTTGTGTATGGGCAATTTAATGTTGCAATTCCTGTTTTCAAAGCAGTATAGCCCATCTCTTTAGCAGTAGCTAAGAAAAAGTGCTTTTTCTCAATATCTCTTGCAACCATTGGTTCAAAAACTAAAGAAGTTTTTCCAGTACCAGAAGGTCCAACTACTAAAAATTGATTAAAACGACTTTGTTCAGGAATAATTTCTTTTGCGCCAGTTTCTTTATTCATACATATAAACATTTCACAAGAGTAAGCACCTGTGCCATCTTTAGAACCAGCAGAAAGTTTAATTCCTCCATAGTCCCAAATAGATTCTTGAAGTAAACGAGTATCATTAACCTTTTTGTATAAGAAGTCGAATAACTTAGGAACAGTTGTTAATGGTAAGTATAATGCTATAGCAGATAATGCAGGTCTAAATAATTCTGGAAAATTATTGGCAAGAGTTGAATAACCAGGAAGTGATAATAAACCAAACCATATAGACTGGTTCATCCATTGCACAACCATAGAGATTGCTATTGTGTATAAGCAAATAACATATAAATTAAATAAAGTAGATTTCATGTTGTTTGAACTTGCAAACTTTGAAGCAAAGCCAAACAAAAAAGCAAATACAGGGCAAGCAATTGCAAACGTGTACATAAAAGGTCCCCAATATGAAACGCTTACACCTGTAAAAATTAAAAATAATACTTCTACAATTCTATCTACCATGAAATATATAGAAAGTAAAGTTAATATATATGTTACAAATGTATTTCTATCTGTTTTTAGAAATTTTAAAAATTTGTCTATGTATTTCAAAATTTTCACCACTTTCATGTAAAATAATTCACCTATATTATCTTACAAAATGGCGAAAAATTCAAGTGTTTTAGGCAAATTTGTTAATTAATTTAGCAGGCAAGAAAGGTAATTATATAGATATTAGAAGAAGGAAGGTAAATAGCAGCATAAATATTTAAGAAGCTAATATAATTAAAATATTAGAAAAAAAGATACAAGGATGAGAAGATGAAAGTTTTTAAAGAAAAAAAGGTAAAAAAAGAAAGCTTTATGCAAGGTGTTATGGCACTTATGTTTTCGCAGATAATTATAAAACTGCTAGGATTAGTATATAAATGGTATTTAACAAATAAGGAAGGCTTTGGTGATAAGGGAAATGCAATTTATAGTGCAGGGTTTTCTATATATGCATTACTTTTAACAGTTTCTTCAACAGGAGTACCAAATGCAGTAGCAAAGCTAGTATCTGAGCATACTGCCAAAAATGATTATAAAGGAGCATATAAAGTATTTAAAATTGCCTTTGGAACCTTTGCAGTTATAGGCTTAGCAGGGACCATACTTTTATTTTTGGGAGCAAATTACATAGCAAATGTTTGGCTTTTAATTCCAGAAGCTGAATTGACTTTAGTTGCATTATCTCCAGCCATATTTTTTGTTGCAATTGTTAGCGTTTTTAGAGGATTTTTCAATGGGAAAGAAAATATGAAAGCAACAGCAAATTCACAAACAGTGGAACAATTATTTAAAACACTACTTACAGTGCTAATAGTTGAAATAGTTGCAATTTGCTCTAAAGTAAATACTAATTTAATGGCTGCGGGAGCTAATTTGGCAACAACACTTGCCACAGTTGTAAGCTTTTTCTATTTGTATTTATATTTTAAAGCAAGAAGAAAAGATTTAGCTAAGGAAATTGTTAAATCAAAGGTACAGAAAAGCGAAAGCATATGCAAAACAATAAAAAAGATACTATCAGTTTCAATTCCGATGTCATTAAGTGCTATTTTAGCTTCAATTAATAGAAATATAGATTCCACAACAGTAAAAAGAGGGCTTCAAAATTTTTTAACTGAAGCAGAAGCTTTAAAACAATATGGAATTTTAAGTGGTAAAGTAGATACTTTAGTAACTCTTCCACTTTCCTTTAATATAGCCTTGGCAACCGCTTTAGTGCCTACAATCACAGCATCTAAGGCCAAAGGAGATAATATAGCAGTTAGTAAAAGAATATCATTTTCATTACTACTTACAGTACTTATAGGACTTCCTTGTACTTGTGGAATGATACTTTTTGCACGGACCAATTTTAAACTTATTATTTCCAAATGCACCAGATGGAGTACTAATATTTAGAGTAAGTGCATTATCAATAATTTTTACAGTTTTAGAACAGACAATAAATGGAGCATTACAAGGAATAGGAAAAATAATGACACCAACAGTAGCACTTTTAATAGGAGTGGCGGTTAAATTTATTTTAAATATAGTATTGGTGCCAATAAAAGAAATAGGGGCGGCAGGAGCAGCCTTGGCAACAGCAGTATGCCATGCAATAGCATTTTTAATGGGGATAAAAGTATTATTAAAAAATATTAAATTAGATTTAACATTTTCAAAAATTGTTTTAAAACCTGTATTAGCAACATTAATGATGTCAATATGTTCATATGCAGTATATTTATTTTTAGTAGGTATAAATGCTGGAAAAATGGCAACAATAATTTCAATATTAGTCGCAGTTCTTGTGTACGTACTAGCAATAATTTCACTAAAAATTTTTAATAAAGAAGAAATAAATATGATTCCTTATGGTAATAAAATATATAATATATTGAGCAAAATAGGTATATATAGAGAAGTTTAAAATATATAAAAATAGGATAAAATAATTTGTGTGAAACATGAAAACTTAGAGCCGTAGAGGTTTAAAAAAGAAAAAATGAAAAAAAAGAAGGATTTTGCAAAAGATTGGCGAATAATGTTAATAGTAGATAAATTTTTACAGTCTACATACGATACTTATAGGAGGTAATTTAAATGAACAAATCTGATTTAATCGCAGCTATCGCAGCAAAAACAGGAGATACAAAGAAAGGTGCAGAAGCAGCAGTAAACGCATTTATCGAAACTGTTACAGAAACATTAATAAAAGGGGACAAAGTTCAACTAGTTGGATTTGGTTCTTTCGAAGTAAGAAAAAGAGCAGCTAGAAAAGGAAGAAACCCACAAACTAAAGAAGAAATCAAAATACCAGCTTCTAAAGCTCCAGTTTTCAAAGCAGGAAAAGCTTTAAAAGATTTAGTAAATAAAAAATAATAGTGATTTCAATATATAAATATGAATTCATAGGAAGAGCAAGAGTTAATCTTGTTCTTTTTTTAGGACATTTGGGGACGGGTCACTTTTGTCCTTTAACTTTAATGGCAAGTTTTCCATATATTATTGAGAAGTGGTTGATAAATTTCAAAATATTTATTATAATAAGTGCATTATGGAAGATATGGAGAGATATAAACACTTAAATGAATATTTGAAAGAAAAATTTGGAGAAAGAACTTTAAAAATATGTGTAGATGGAGGATTTACTTGTCCGAACAGAGATGGAGAAATAGGGTATGGAGGTTGCATATATTGTAGTGAGCGAGGTTCAGGAGAACTAATTACTTGCAAAGAAAGTGTACAAGAACAAGTAAAACACTACTTTACCACATATAGAGCTAATAGAGCTAACAAATTCATAGTCTATTTTCAAAACTTTACCAATACATATGATACAGTAGAAAATTTAAAGCGAAAATATGATTCAGCCTTAATAGATGATAGAATTGTTGGATTAGAAGTAGGAACAAGACCAGATTGTATAAATGAAGAAATAGCAAAATTATTAGCAAGCTATAAAGAAAAATACTATGTATGTGTGGAACTCGGGCTTCAAACAAGTAATGATGAAATTGGAAAAATAATAAATAGAGGTTATACATCTAAGCAATTTACAGAAGCGGTAGAAATACTTAACAAATATGATATAGATGTGGTGGCACATATAATGGTTGGACTTCCAAAAGAAACAAAAAAAGACATAGAAGATACAGTTAATTTTATAAATAAACACAAATTACAGGGAGTAAAAATACATTCAACATATGTTGTAGAAAATACTGTATTAGCAGACATGTATAGAAAAGGGGAGTACAAGGCATTAGATTTAGACGATTACATAGAAACGCTAATAGATATAATGGTACACTTAAAGCCAAATTTAATAATACACAGAATTTCAGGAGATGCGCCAAAAGACATATTAGTAGCACCATATTGGAATAAGCATAAAATGTGGATATTGCATGGATTTGAAAAACGATTTAGAGCAAGAGATTTATGGCAAGGAAAATTTTATAAAGAAGATGAATAAATGCTAGTCTTTTAAAAGTTTTTTATGTTATAATTTTAGCAGTATAATTCTAAATAGAGATAGGAGGCTAATTTTATGAATGACAAGAGCAAGGAAGAAAGAGAAGTCAGAATTATATGACTAAAAATGTTATTATTATTGCAAAAACTGAGTGAAGATTTTCACTCAGTTTTTGCATATACTATTATTTATTTAACCTAAATCGAATTAGGCTCATCTGCATTTTACTTTTTCAATATAGGAAGTTTTTTATTTATCTCTTGTGTTAAATTCAGTAGAAACACTAAAAGTATTACCAACAGTAAATTATTCCAGCTACAATTTTCATAATAACTATTACATATAAGTAAATTACAATTTCATTAGTCTTTTTATAATTTTGTCTTTTGGAGTAAAAACCATATATTTTATAAAATATTTTTGTATTGGATTAAAAAATACATCTAATAATAAAATATCTTTTATTTTAAATTTAATGCCTTTACTTTCTAGATAATCACATGTAAATAATTTACATGGAAGACATTTAGCATCACAAGTATAGTTCTCTTTATTTAATCACATATAAATTCAAGTCTCTGTTTTGGACATTCTTCAAATTGTAATTCTTGTTTAGTTATTTTCAATTTTAATATCATCCTTTCGTTTGGATGATTTTAATATTGTTTTAGACAACAAAAAAATCAACCAGATTTGTTTTCTGATTGATTTTTGTATCTATCTGTTTTATTAGTTCGAACAGAAACGTCATTGGTGCAGATGGCCGGAATCGAACCGGCACGGTTTATTCAACCGCAGGATTTTAAGTCCTGTGCGTCTGCCAGTTCCGCCACATCTGCATTTTTTATATCTGTTTTGCAACTGACAAGTCATATTATAATACCAAGAATAATAATTTGTCAAGCATAAAATTAAAAAAATATAAATTTTTTGAAAAAATAGTGATATATGAATAAAAAAGTAAAATTTATATAAAATAGAAAAAGGATTTTATGACAACATGCAGAATATTATGTTAAATGGCAAAATGAAAAATGCAAAGAAAAGTAAAAATAAAAAAGAAAAAATTAACAAATAGGTAAAAATATTTTTAAAATTTAAAAATACTGAAAAGCCTTAAATAGCAGCATAGAAGAGAAGATATACCAATAAACAAGATATAAAATTTAGCAATATTTTTACAAATTCCGCCATAGCGGACTGATTCTGTGATTAAATAATAAAAAATTTATACTATTATACTATGGTGATTGAGAATATGTATGTGGAAATTTTATTAAAAGAAATGAGACAAAGAAAAAAGGTAACCTTGAATAAATTGTCTGAAAAGAGTGGTATATCTACAACACACATTAATGATATAGAAAACAATATAAAAAAACCAAGCCTATTAGTAATGGTTCAGTTAGCAAAGGCATTAGATGTCGACATAACGGAACTATATAAGGTAAAGTGGTGAAAGAATATAAGGGAAATACTTGGATAAGTAAAAATAAGATATACCGAAAAAAGAAATATGCTAATAAAGAAAAGTCTATAGAAAAAGACTATTACTATGAAAAAAGCATAAAAGAATTAACTGAATATATAAGAAATAATGAAAAAAATCCAAATGAAAGGCATTGGAATAGGTATGCACTTGAAAAGCAATGTTTATCAAGTGAAACAATAGGATATTTGTGTGGAATTGGGTTTAATAAACTGTGTAGAAAAATAAGAAAACAGATAAATACGGAAAATAGAAAATCCAAAAATGCGGCCAATAAAAATAAATGAAAAAAAGAAAAAAATTATAAGAAAAATAACAAAAGACACTGATTTTATATATAAAAAATAAAAATAAGTGCCTTTTTTTGACATTTTTTTCAAAAAAATAGCGATTAACTATGGACTTTTTTGCCAAAATAGCCTAAAATAGTTAGGTGGAAAAAATTAAAAGGAGGAAAAGAAAAATGAATATATGGCATGACATCAATCCAGATAGAATAAAAAAAGATGATTTCGTTGCAGTTATTGAAATTTCAAAAGGAGGAACAAATAAATACGAGCTTGATAAAGAAACTGGTTTATTAAAATTAGATAGAGTATTATACACAGCTACACATTATCCAGCAAACTATGGATTTATACCAAGAACATATGCAGGAGATGGAGATCCATTAGATGTATTAGTTCTTTGCCATGAAAAAATAGTATCAATGGCTTTGGTAGAAGTATATCCAATAGGCGTTTTAAAAATGATAGATGGATATCAATTTGATGAAAAAATTATAGCAATACCAAAAGATGACCCATTTTTAAATTGCTACAAAAATATTGAAGAAATACCAGAACATATTGCTTGTGAAATAAAACACTTCTTTGAAGTTTACAAACAACTAGAAGGAAAACAAACAATGGTAGATAAAATAGAAGGAAGAGAAGAAGCAGAAAAAATAATTGAAGAATGTATAGAAAATTATAAAAATAAATTCCAAAAATAAGGAGAAAAATATGTTAGAAAGAATGCTATTTAATATATTTGCTTTAGGATTATTTTTGTTTCTGTTTTTTAGAATGATACAAAAAAATGACACAAACTACATATATGTATTAGTGCTACAAGCTTTAGGAATAGCAATTGGATTTTTTGCGTTATTAATGAATATAAAATTGCCTACTATACTTATTATAATAACATATATTTTTTCAATAGTAATACCAGCAATAGTAATTTTAATAGAGAAAAAAGGAATTACTTTAACAGAAGCTATATATATGACTTTATATAAATTTTATAATAAAGTTCGGAAATGAGGAAAAGGCTAAAGAAACTATATTAAAATTGATTGAAAAAAATTCCAAAAGTTATTATGGCCATAAATTGTTAGGTGAGATTTATGAAAAAGAAGGAAATTTAGAAGTTGCAACACAAGAGTACATTCGAGCTTCAAATATAAGACCGGAAGATGATAACATACAATATAAAATAGCATATTTGTTTAATGAAATAGATAATAAAGATGGTGCAGTAAAAATTTTGAAAGAATTGTTACAAAAAAAGCCAGAATGGGAAGCTGCAACCTTTTTATTAGGAGATATATTGCAAGAACAAGGAAGGTTTAAAGAAGCGGTTAGTGTTTATTTAGATGCTATACAATATCATCCTGAAAATTATGATTTTTATTATAATTTGGGAATGGTGTATACAATGCTAAATGATTTTCAAAGTGCAAAAGAGTATTATGAAAAAGCGGCTGACTTAAATTCTTTACTATATAATGCTAAATATAATTTAGGGCAAATTGCATTATTATACAATGAACTAGATGAGGCAGAAGCATATTTTGAAGAATGTTTGCAAGATGAAGAAATAGAAGAAGATGCATATTTCTATTTGGCATATATTGCAATGTTAAAAGGAGAAGAAGAAAAGGCAATAGAATATTTGAATGTTGCAGTAGATGAAAATCCTGAAATTTATGATAGAATTAGAAAAGAATTAATATTTAAACTTATTTCATATAAAATTAAAAAGCCTTTAAACAATAGGAAACCTAGAAGAAAGAAAATAAAAATTACTAAAAAAGAAAAGAAAGTAATAAAACATTTAAAACATACGTATGAAGTAGTTGGAAATTTGAATCATAATGATATAAAAGTAATGAAGAATATTCAAACAAAACGAGAAATGGAAAAAGAACAAAAGGAAAGAGAATAAATTTTCAAGTTTAGAATACAATAAAAAGAAAAAGAGGTAAAAGAAAATGACAATATTTCAAGCAATAATATTAGGAATTGTTCAAGGATTAACAGAGCTACTACCCATATCCAGTTCAGCTCATTTGAATTTATTTCCTTGGTTATTTAATTGGGGAGAAATGAACCCTGCTTTTGATGTGGCACTACATATAGGAACTTTATTTGCTATACTAGTATTCTTTTTTAAAGATTGGGTAAAACTAATTAAAGGAGGATATAAACAACTAGTAAAAAAAGAAAAATCAACTGATGGCAAAATATTTTGGTACATAGTGCTTAGCACAATCCCTACAGGAATTTTATGCTTAATACTTGATAAAGTATCTGACAAAATTATCGAAGGTTTAGCAAATTTATTTAAAATGCCAGAAATTAATGTAGAAATGTTTTTAATAGCTATAGCATTAATTGTAATGGGAATTATATTATATGTAGTAGATAAAAAGTCAAAATCAACAATAAAATATGAAAAAATTACATTTAAACAATCTTTATTAATATCAATGTCACAAGCTATTGCAGCTGCATTTCCAGGAGTTTCGAGGTCTGGAATAACAATGACAGTAGGAAGAAAACTAGGAATTGGAAGAGAGTCTGTAGCAAAATATTCTTTTTTACTATCAACTCCTATTGTTGCAGCAGCGGCTCTTTATGAATTAAAACATTTTGTTTTTGATATGTCATTTTTTATAGGAATTATTACCAGCTTTATAGTAGGAATGTTTGTCATTAAATTTTTACTAAATTATCTAAAAAAAGGAAGCTTTAAAATATTTGCTATTTATAGAGTGATTTTAGGAATAGCTATATTTATATTATGTTTTATAAAATAAAAAATAAAGGGATATATACTAAGTTACTAAAAAGTAATGCTAGTATATATCTTTTTTATAGAAAAAAGAAAAAACTAAAATATTACAACAATATTACATTTAAGTTACAAATCTATTAAAAGTATTGACTTTTGACAAAAAAAAGGTAAAATTATAGCATAAATATACTACTAAGGGAAAAGTGGGCAAAAATTGAAAAATAAAATATAAAGATAAAAGTATTTTTTCGATTTTTTTGTAGAATATAATAGTGTAAAAAATAAAACAAATGAGGGAGTCGTCATGACAAGTTGCTTAGGTTTATATATAGAAAGTAATTTAATAAAATATGCAAAAGTAACAAAAGAACGTGATAATTTAAAGGTTGATTCTTTTGGCGTAAAATTTTATGACAAAATAGGAATAGCAATTGAACAAATTATTACAGAAACTTTTAGCTATAAAACACCAATAAGTATAAATTTATCTGAAGAAGTTTATCAGTATTTTTACTTTTTTAACTTATTAAATAAAAATGACTTAAAAAATGCAATTGAAACTGAATTCGATTCTTATTGTTACGACAAAGGTTTTAATAGAAATGCACTAGAAACAAGATACGCACTAGTTCCTGATATGGAAGATACAGAAAAGATAAAAGCTATTTATATATCTGTAAATAAAGCAGAAATAAATAAAAAGCTACAAGACCTTGATGGAAGTACAGTATCTTATTTAACACCATTGCCAATGGCTATAGCAAATATTGTAGATATTAAAGAAAAAGAAAATATTGCTGTAATTAATATGGAAGAAAAGACAACAATAACAACAATTCTTGATGGAAAAATTTATGATGTTACAGTGCTAGACGAAAATATAAGAGGAATACTAGAAACGATTAGAATGAAAGAAAACTCTTATGGAAAAGCATATGAAATCTGCAAAAATACAACAATATATACAATGGATAGCAAAGATTTATTGGAAAACCAAGAAAATATATACTTAGAAGATATTATGCCAACTTTGTACAACTTAGTTCAAGGAGTAAGAGAATTTTTTGACAATTCATTAAACAAAATAGAAAAAATATATTTAACAGGTACAGGATGTGTAATAAACAATATAGATTTATATTTTCAAGAGTATTTTAAAGAAGCAAAATGTGAAATATTAAAACCATATTTTATATCAGACAGTGTGAAAATAAGTATAAAAGATTATATTGAAGTAAACTCAGCAATAGCTTTAGCTATGCAAGGATTAGGATATGGAATAGACACAATAAACTTTAAAAAACCAAAATTTATGGATAAACTTCCTGACTGGATGAAAATAGAAAAAAAACCAAAAACAGTAAGCGGAAAACAAAGTAAAAATAAAGCTAACATTTCTTTAAATTTAAAAGGACAATTAGATAATGCAGAAAAAGGTTTACTAAGAGGTATTGCAGGAATATTAGTATTTTTCATTTTATATTCAGGAGTAACAATTTTCTTAAATAGTGAAACACAAAGAAAATTGGCAGAAGTTAATGATACAAAGCAATATACATCAGGGCAAATAGATCTTGTAACTAAGGATATACAAACTTTAAATAATAAAGCAACAGATTATACAACAATGGTAGATAATTTAAAGAATTACAGTGACCAAGTTGCAAGCAATATGAAAAGTAAAAATGTTATTCCATTACTTCTAACAAGAATAATGAATGTTATACCAGACGGAGTAACTTTAACATCAATAGAAAATACTACAGGTTCACATATAGTAATAAATGCTCAATCAGCAGATTATGACTTATTAGGATTCTTTAAAGGAAGTCTAATTGTAGATGGAATATTAAGTCCAAGTACAGTTATTTCTACATCAGGGGTAAAACAAAATGGAATTGTTAAAATTGTAATAGAAGGAGACTTACCATGAGAAAAATATTAATGATAGTTATTGCTGTATTATTAGTTGTTTTAAGTTATTTTTCATTAACTAAAGGTTATGAAGTATTTGGAGTAAAAATTTCAAGCATAAAACAAATAGAAGAAAATAACAAAGAACTAAAAGATAAAATAGAAGAAATAAATACATTAATAGATACAGAATATCCTAAAAAAATAGCAGAACTAAAAACAGCAAGCAACAAATTACAAACAGAAAAAGAAGAATATTTGAAATATACAAATATGAGCTCAGATGAAGAAATTTTAAATGCAATGCAAAAAAAAAGCTATGCAATAGAATTTTTATGGGCAAAGATAGGTACACATGCTAGAAAAGAAGGAGTAAATTTAAAATTAGAAATAGTAGCTAGTAGTACAGGTGCAACAAGTGTAAACGATTTAAATTTTACAGTTGAAGGTACGTATATAGGAATTACAAACTTTATATATGCTATAGAAAATGATTCAAATTTAAACTTTACAATAGAAAACTTTAAATTGTTACCTTCTAACAAACAAATATTACAAGGAACATTTACAGTAAGAAATATAGCAATAGAAGGAAATACGTCACAACAATCAGTACCACAAGAAAGTCAAAACACAAATGAAACAAACACAAATACTACAAATACAACGACTTCTGATACAGCAAGTAATTTAGCACAAAATGCAATATCAAATGCTATACAAAGTACTCAAGAAGCTGTAACAAATAGCGTTCAAAATAATCAGTAGAGGAGTAAAAAAATAATGTTTAAATCAGTTTTTAAAGAAATAATTATAGTTTTACTGTTATGTGTAGCAATTTTATTTGTGTTAGGAATTTTATTTTATGATTACAATCCTATAAATAAGGTTGTGCCAAATAAAATAGCATACAATGTACCAGAAAACATTAAAAATGAATTATCAGAAAGTGTTGAAAATGCATTAAGCGTTGAAAACAAAGTTTATACAATAGAGGGTTCAGACTTAAATATTTATAAAAAGAGCAAGACTTACAACCCAAGTAAAGAAAATCCATTTGCTTCAACAGCAGATAATGAAGTAACAGCAAATACTGTGGATGGAAAAAATAATGTAGAAGTAAAAACAAATTCTATAGGAGGAAACACTAACACAGGAAATGCTGAAACTAAAGTAAACACAACAGTGCCAAGTGGATTAAAATAATTAATTTAGGTTATATTTATAAAAATAAATATATACAAAAGACTATAAGATAAGGAGGAGTTTTTTATGTTAAAAGGACAAAAAGGTATTACATTAGTAGCTTTAGTTGTTACAATTATCGTTTTAATAATTTTAGCAGGTGTATCAATAGCTCTTGTATTAGGTAATAATGGTATTGCTACTAAAGCACAAAGAGGTGCTAACAATTACAAAGAAGCAGCTGCAAATGAAAAAGCAGAATTGACAAACATCGAAGCATATCTAAACGCAATACAATAAAACTAAATATTGAGGTTACCTAGACTAGAATTAATCATTGTATTTAGGTAACCTCATATTTATATTATATTAAAACAAAAGGTAAAGTATGGAACAGGTAATTTTTTATTTATTTATTTTTATGATAGGAACAGTATTTGGAAGTTTTTTCACATTAGCAGTGTATAGAATACCACTTAGAAAAGATATCACACATGAAAGGTCATATTGCCCTAAGTGTAATCATAAACTTTCTTTTTGGGATATGATTCCTATTTTAAGTTATATATTTTTAGGTGGAAAATGCAGATATTGCAAAGAAAAAATTAGAATACGTTATTTATTATTAGAAATATTAACAGGAACAGTATTTCTATTATTTGCTATGTCTGTAAATATTTCGTTTACTACAATAGAAATAAGTAAATTAATATATATGTTATTAGGGTTCCTTTATATAGCTGGAATTATTATAATAGCAGGAATAGATAAAGAAAGATACACTATCAATAAAGGTGTACTTATTTATGAAGTTATAATAAATTGCTTATATATAGTATATCTATATACACTAGGACAGGCTAATATATATAGATATGCAATATATTTATTTATGTTATTTATATTTATAATTGCAGAAAACACATATTTGAAAAGAAAACTTAAAGATAATTATACATTAGAAATTTTAGAGCTAAGCATGGTTATGGCTGTATTTACAAAAGAAGTTACATATGTTGCGACAGTTATAATAACATTGCTACTAATTGCAGTAGTTGGAATAGCTAAAAATATACTAAAAAAATCTTCAAAAAATGAAAATGAAAAAATACCATTTGGATTTTATTTGGTATGTAGCAATATAGCAAGTCTTATAATAATGAATTTTATAACATGTGGGTGGTAAAATGAAAAAAGTGAAATTAAAATCTAATAAAGGAGTAACAATTACAGATGTTGTAGTAGCAGTTATTATATTATCTGTGTTTACAGGCGTTGTAGGAAATCTTTATTATTTAATTGCAAAAAATAATAATTTAATAAAATACAATACTGTTGCAGTTTATAATGCAATAAAAATAGCAGAAGATATAGACAAAATTTCTTATGATGAAGTTACAGAAGATTTAAATACAAATATAAAAGACAGATACAATATTCCAGAAGGTTTTTCAGCACAAGTAAAAGTAGTAAAGTATAGTGATGAAGATTCTACAAAACAGGACATTATAAAAAGAGTAAATATAACAATAAAATACAAATTTTTAAAAGAAGATAAAACTTATAACTTAGAAAAATTAAAAATAAAAGAGATTTAAAGGAGTAATGTTGTGAAAAAAGAAAAGGGGATAACATTAATTAGTTTAATAATTACTGTAATTGCAATTACAATGACATTATCTATATTAGCAGTAATAAGTAGTGCCTTTTTTTCAAATACAAATTTATTAAAAGAAGATACAAAAGGAATGGCTGAATATAATAAATTTGCAATGTATTTTATAGAAGATTGTAAAAAGAATTCAAATGTATATAATATATCAACAAGTAAAATTGAATTTGAAGATGGTACAGTATATACTTTTAGTGGTTCAAGAGATAAAAGTATATATCGTAATAAAGTGAAAATTTGTAAAAATATTGGATATTGCCATTTTTTACAAAATGAAATTACAGTAAATGGAGTAACAAAGCAATTAGTAAATGTGCATATGGTAGTAGAAGCAGGAGGACATTTTGAAACAAATATAGACTATGTGCTAAAATATTGGTAAATTTAGACAATTAATAAAAATGCTATAGAAAAATGAAAATATATAGTATAATAAGAATAGAAAGCACAAAAGAAAGGAGAAAAATTATGGCAATTCAAAGTCAACCTTTAGGTATAGAACTTGCAAAAAGAAAACTTGTTACAGAAACAGAAATAGATAAAGCATTAGAATATCAAAAATTATATCCAAATAAAAAATTGGGGGATATTCTTCACATATTACATTTATGCGATTCAGAAGAATTAATAAAAGCAATAGGAGAAATATTAGGAGAAAAGGCAATTTTATTAACGGAAGCTGATATAAGAATAAATGTATCAGAGTACATTTCATTAGATATTGTTAAGAAAAATAAGGCAATTCCTTTCGGAATAGAAGGAAATAGAATAAAGGTATGCTTTGCAGATACCACAAACAAAAGGTCAATAGAAACAATAAGATTATTATTACTAAATAAAGGTCTAGTAATGGAAAAATATATTACTTTTGAAAGTAATATAGATAGAATACTAGACTCTTTAGAAGGACTAGCAACGGAAAGCATTAGTTCTGCAAGAGATGTTACAGCATTAGTAGATAGCATTATAAAAACAGGAATGGAAAAAAGGGCAAGTGACATTCACTTTGAACCAATGGTAGATAAGCTAAGAGTTAGGTACCGTATAGATGGTGGCTTGGTTAATGCTGTAAATGTTGAGCAGGAAAAAATTCCTCAAATAATAGGAAGATTAAAAGCCATCTCAAATATGCACCAAGAAAAACAAGAATCACAAGATGGTAGAATTATAATGTATCCAGATTATAATATTCGTGTGTCTTCACAAAAAAACGTATATGGCGAAAAATTTGTGCTAAGACTATTGAAAAAAAATGCTGGAATAAAGAAAATTTTTGATTTAGGTTTTCCAAATGATGAAGAATTAGTTAAGGAAAGCTTTCACAAAAAAAATAGCATAACAATTATAGCAGCGCCTACAGGAGAAGGTAAAACAACAACACTTTATAGTGTTATAGATATGTTAAATAGGCCTGAAATAAATATAACAACAATTGAAGACCCAGTAGAAATTCGTATAGACGGATTAAACCAAATTGAAGTAGATGCGAGAACATCTTTTTCAGATTCATTAAGAACAGTTTTAAGACAAGACCCTGACATTATACTAGTAGGAGAAATTCGTGATAAAGAAACAGCAGAAATAGCTATGCAATCAGGACAAACAGGACACTACGTACTATCAACAATTCATACAATAAATAGTATAGAAGTTGTTACAAGACTTAGAGAAATGGGAATATCAAATTATGATATAGCAAGTACACTTGCAACATCAATCTCCCAAAGATTAGTAAGGAAAATGTGTCCTTATTGTAAAATGGAAAGAGATTTTAACGAAAAAGAAAAAGAAATAATGAATAAAATTGCTGAAAAACACGGAGTAACTTTAGATTTTAATGGAAAGAAAACCTATGATGCAATAGGTTGTGAAAAATGCAACCATACAGGATATTTCGATAGAATAGGAATTTTTGAAGTATTAATTGTTAATGACAAAATAAAACAATTAATAATAGACAATGCCTCAAGTATTGAAATAAGAAAGGAAGCAGTTAAAGAAGCATCATATAAACCACTTGTAGTAGATGGATTATACAAGGTATTACAAGGAGTTACAACACTAGAAGAACTAAATAATAAATTAATAATTTATTAATAGGAAGGGGAAACTACAAATGAATATAGATAAGGTACTAAAAATAGCAAAGGATAAAGGAGCCTCAGACGTACATTTAATATTTGGGCTAAAACCAATGCTAAGAATTGCAAGAGAATTAGTTCCAGTAGAAGAAGCTGACGAACTAACTATAGATGATTTAAATGAAATTTATGATTATTTTATAAGAGGAAACTTAGAGAAGGATGAAACCTTTAGAACTACTAAAAAATTAGATAGTTCATTTGAATTTGAAGATATAAGATTAAGAATAAATGTATCATATTCAGATGAAATACCAATATTTACACTTCGTCTTATAAAAAATGAACTACCACGATATGAGGACTTAGGGGTTCCAGATATTGTACGTAGAATGACAAGACAACCACAGGGCTTAATACTAGTAACTGGTAAAACAAACTCTGGTAAAACTACAACTTTAAATGCTTTAATAAATGATATAAATGAAACTCAAAATAGAAAAATATTAACACTTGAAAGTCCGGTAGAGTATAGACATAAATCAAAAAGGTCAGTTATAGTGCAAAAAGAAGTTGGACCAGGAAGAGATTGCTTATGCTATAGTGATGGTGTAAAAAACTCTTTAAGAGAAGATTGCGACATAATAGTAGTAGGAGAGATTCGTGATAGAGAAACTATGGATGCTGCAATAGAAACAGCAGAAGCAGGACATTTAGTAATAGGAACACTTCATACAAAATCATGTGCAGAAACTATCGACAGAATGATAAACTTCTATGATATCAGTGACCAACAAAGTATTAAATATTTAATAGCATCATTATTAAAATTAGTAGTATCTCAAAGGCTATTAAAAGGAAAAAATGGAAAACTTGTATTAGTGCCAGAAGTAATGGTAGTAGACAATATAGTTGCGGGAATTATACGTAAAGAAAAAATAAGTGTATCAGAAATAGAAGACGCAATACAAAGTAACTTAGAAAAAGGAAGTATTGGATTAATAAATTCAATCGCAGAATTATTTGTAGACGATAAAATCACCTTAGAACAAGCTAAAGCTCAAATAGAAGAGAAAAACATAGAAATATTAAATAGAACCATAATGCAATTAAAAATAAAGAAACAAGGAAATTAATATTTTTCCCAATTAGGGACAGTCCCTAATTGAGAAAAGGTAGCAATTAGGGACTGTCCCTAATTGGGAAAGGAAGAAAGTTATGCCAGAGTATGTGTACAGAGCAGTTACAGATAAAGGCTTATTGGTAAGAAATAGGGTAGAAGAAGCTAGTAAGCAATCTTTAATAAAGAAACTTAAACATAATGGGTTAACACCTATTCAAGTTGTACAAGTTGGTTATAATAGTAAAAAGAATAAAAAGAAAAAAAGAAATATAAGTAATATTGAAGACATAATGAAAACTGCTAATACTACTAATATTTTAAACAATAACGCAAAAAAGAACCTTTCTTTTGTTGAAAAAATAAACTTAAAACTGGCAGCAACAGAAAAAATAACTACAAGAGATTTGGTAATATTTACACAAAATTTCTATTTGCTAAAAAAAGCTAATTTCAACAATATACATGCTTTAAGTACAATTATAGATAGTACTGAAAACTTATCTTTAAGAGGAATAATAGAAGACATATTAGCAGGGGTTGAAGGTGGAGAATACATGTACACAACCATGGAATATTATTCAAATATATTCCCTGAAATATATATAAACATGATAAAAGTAGGAGAACTATCAGGTTCACTTACAAACTCATTAAAGCAAGCAGTACGTTATTTAGACGATTCATCAGATATTACTAAAAAAGTAAAAAAAGCAATTATACCAAATGTTCTTCAACTTGTGGCATTACTAATAATGCTAGTTGTAGGTACATTAGTTGGTGTGCCTGCAATACAAAATGTGTATGACCAAGTAGGTAGTAAAGACCAGATTAACCCTATCACAATGGGCTTTTCAAACTTTATTAATGCGGTTATAGCTCATTGGTATATACCAGTAGGACTAATTGCTGCAATTGTAGGATTTATCATATTTTATATAAATACACCAAAAGGAAAATACAATTTTCATTACTTTAAATATACAATGCCAATATTTGGTAAGTTAATTTATAGCTTAGATTTTTCAAGGTTTATAAAAGCAATGATGCTTAACTTAGACAATGGCATGAGAATTCAAGATGCACTTGAAGTTAGTAAAAACGTAGTAAGTAATTATGTATTTTTATCTATGGTAGAAACTTCTATTAACAATATTTTAATAGGTCAATCATGGATAGATCCCTTTGAAAAATCTGGATTGTCTTCTTCAATGATAACAGAAATGTTGAAAATAGGTATGCAAACAGACTTAACAGAAATGATGGGAAAACTAGTAGAATATATGGAAATGGACATTAACAATACATTAGATAAAATAATGAAAGTATTACCACAAGTAATGTACTCTATAGTAGGTATTGTGTTAATATTCTTCGTATTAGTAATATTAGTTCCATTGCTAGAAGTTTACATGGGAACATTCTTATTCTCAGCAGTAGATATGTAAAAATAAAATTAGAAAGAAAGCGTGGTATATATTTTATATACCACGTTCTTGTCCATAAAGGAGGAATTTATAAATGAAAATAGGAATAGATTTAGGTGGAAGCCATATTGCAGTAGGAATAGTTACGTCAGCGGGCAAAATTCTTCGAAAAGAAGAAAAAGACATTATTATGCAATGTGAAGAAGAAAAAATAAAGCAGTACTTAGTAGATAATATTTTAGAAATGATAAATGCAGTAATAAGAAATGCGGAAATTCCTGTTTTTGTAATAGAAGAAATAGGAATAGGAATACCGGGAATAGTAGAAAATAATATTATAAAAAAATGTGATAAATATAAAATAAAAGACTGGGATTTAGCAAAAATAATAGAAGAACATTATAGCATTCCAGTAAAACTTGAGAATGATGCAGTATGTGCAGCAAAAGCAGAAAAAGAATATGGAAATTTGAAAGATGATAAAGATGCAGTGTTTATATGTATAGGAACAGGAATAGGTTCAGCAATAATAAAAAATGGAGAAATATATGCTTCAGAAATAGGACATATGATAATTGAAAAAGGCGGAAGAGAGTGTAATTGCAAAAATAAAGGATGTTTTGAAACATATAGTTCAATGAAAGTATTTAAAAAAGAATTAATAGAGATATTAGGAATAAATCAAAATGCAACCTCAAAAGAAATTTTAGAAACTCTAATAAAAAATAAAGAAAATGAAAAAATAGATGAATACATAAATAGATATACTGAAACTCTATGCATAGGTTTGGCAAATATTATAAATATACTAAAACCAAGAAAAATATGTATAGGCGGAGGATTTACATATTTTGAAGATATTTTATATAAAAGATTGTTAGAAAAAATACAGCTTATTTCATATAGGTTTGAAAAACCACAAATAGTTCTTGCAAAATTACAAAATGACGCTGGAATAATAGGAGCAGTTCCAAATTAGAAACGTATAATTTGGAACTCTGGCAACATTTAGAAAAACTGGTAATTTGACAAAAACAAAAAAATATGGTACACTATAAAACAGTTGTTACCCTTTAGAGGTAAAGAAGAGATTTAAATTTATAAATAAAAAGTGAAAGATTGTAAATAATAGGTGTGTAAAATCAGTCTTAAAATGTAAAATGAGATTCTAAATAAAATATAAATATAAAGAGAAAAAATGAGAAAATAGAGGTAAAGTAGAAATTATAACTTCTACAATATAGCAATTTATAAAAAAAGAGAAAATAAATGTATTTTATAATTGGAGTCAAAAATAGTTTTTACATATAAGTAAAACTATTTTTTTTACGTGAGAATAAAATGAAAAAATAAATTTAAATTACAAAATAAGGAAAAGGAGAGAAAATATGGCAGAGGAAAGAAAAGAAGATATAAAAAATGCAAAAAATGAAAAAGTAGCTGTACCTAGAGCTAAAAGACCATATCATAGAAGAAGCAATAAAAAAACAGAAAATGTTGAAGAGAAGAAAACTAGGGTAAAAAATAAAGAAAATGTAGAAGAAAAAAAGAAAGAAGAAAGAAAAGCTACAACAAGAAGAAATTATAATAAAAAGCAACCAAAATTTGAATTCAAAAAATCAAATTTAAAAATAATTCCATTAGGAGGATTAGAAGAAATAGGAAACAATATGACAATTTTCGAATATGAAGATGAAATAGTCATAGTAGATTGTGGTTTAGAGTTTCCAACAGATGATATGCTAGGAGTAGACTTAGTTATACCAGATGTTACTTACCTAGAGAGAAATAAAGAAAAAATAAAAGGTTTAGTAATTACGCATGGTCATGAAGACCACATTGGAGCAATACCATACATCTTAAAGCAAATTAATATTCCTATATATGCTACAAAATTGACAATAGGATTAATAAAAAATAAATTAGAGGAACATAAACTATTAAGAAGTACAAAATTGTATGAAATAGAAGCAGGAAGAACAATTAAACTAGGAAAAATGAGTGTAGAATTTATAAGAAGTTGCCATAGCATTCCAGATGCGGTAATGCTTGCAATAAATACGCCAGTAGGTACAGTAATTCATACAGGAGATTTTAAAATAGACTATACACCAATTAATAGTGAAATGACAGATTTAAATAGAATAGCAGAAATAGGAAGTAATGGAGTACTTGCACTGCTTTCAGATAGTACAAACTCAGAAAGAAAAGGATATACAATGTCTGAAAGTACAGTAGGAAAAGAATTTGACAAATTATTTGTAAATTGTAAAAAAAGAATAGTAGTTGCAACTTTTGCATCAAATGTGCATAGAGTTCAACAAATTGTAAATGCTTCAGTAGCAAATGGTAGAAAAATAGCAGTATGTGGAAGAAGCATGATAAACATGATAGAAACAGCAAGAGCATTAGGCTATATGGATGTACCAGAAAATGTATTTATAGACATAGACATGATAAAAAATTATACAGATGAACAATTAGTAATAATTACAACAGGAAGTCAAGGAGAAGCTATGTCTGCATTAACTAGAATGGCAGCAGGGGAACACAAAAAAATAGAAATAACACCAAATGACTTAATAATAATATCTGCAAATCCAATTCCGGGAAATGAAAAATCAGTTTCAAAAGTAATAGATGATTTAATGCAAATTGGTGCAGATGTTGTTTACAATGCATTAGCAGATATACACGTATCTGGACATGCTTGCCAAGAAGAGCAAAAATTAATACTTGCACTAACAAAGCCAAAATACTTTATACCAGTACATGGTGAATATAGGCAACTTATGGCACATGCAGAAACAGCTGTGAAAATGGGTGTAGCACCTGAAAATATTTTTATGAGTACAAATGGACGTGTAATAGAATTAAATGAAAATGAAGCAAGACAAACAGGAAGTGTACCATGTGGTAAAGTATTAGTAGATGGCTATGGAGTAGGAGATGTAGGAAACGTAGTATTACGTGATAGACAACATTTATCACAAGATGGTTTAATAGTTATAGTTATGACAATGGATTCTTCAACAGGAGAAATAGTAGCAGGACCAGATGTAATTTCAAGAGGTTTCGTATATGTAAAAGAGTCTGAAAACTTAATGGACGAAGTAAAAAAATATATTCGTGAAGAAGTAGAAATACTAGAGAGCAAAGGAGTGCGCGATTGGGCAACAATAAAATCAACATTAAAAGACCATATAAGGGATTATATTTTCCAAAGAACAAAGCGTAATCCTATGATATTACCAATTATTATGTCTTTATAATAAAAACGTAGAAATACCAAGCTTTTGAGGGCTTGGTATTTTATAAGCACATTAAACAAATTGATTAGAAAAGAGAGCTCCAAGTAACGGAGCTCTCTTTTGTGGTACTTTTTTTACTTCTTACAAAGAATAAATAAGAGAAAGATTAGGATAACCATCTACAAAAATATTGCAGTCAGATAAATCTTTTTTTATATTTTCTGAAAAGTTTTCGGAAACTAATTCAGAAATAAAGTTATCTACCCCTTCTTTCTTTATTTTTCTTCTTACGGATGACAAATCGTACATCGGTATGTACCTCCTCTTGTATTTGATAAAACTATTATACTACAAATTTACATAAAAATCAAGCAAATTGTAAAAAAATGTAAATAAAACGAAAAATAACAAGCAAATAGATTAAAAAGTGTGTTAATCTCTTGAAGAATATGGAAAAATTTGATATAATAACCAAGAATTTAGAAAAAGGAGAAATAGATATGGATTATAAAGAATTAGCTGACTTAATATTTCCAGATGCAAAAGAAATATCATATTATGAGGAAAAATATCCTGAAAGAAATTTACCAGAAGGAGCAATAGTTACTCGTTTTGCACCAAGTCCAACAGGTTTTGTACACTTAGGTTCATTATATCAAGTGGTAGTTGCAAGAAAAATGGCAAAACAAACAAAAGGTGTATTTTTCTTAAGGGTAGAAGATACAGACCAAAAAAGAGAAGTAGAAAATGGTGTAACAGGAATTATAGAATCATTAAAAGATTTTGGATTAACTCCAGATGAAGGAATGACAAGTGAAACAGAAGAAATAGGAAATTATGGTCCATATAAACAATCTTTAAGAAAAGAAATATACCAAGCATATGCTAAACATCTATTAGCACAAGGAAAGGCATATCCATGTTTTGCAAGTGCAGAAGAATTAGATGAAATGAGAGCAAAACAAGAAGCTGCAAAAGTAAGACCAGGATATTATGGTGTGTGGGCTAAATATAGAAATTTACCAGTGGAAGATGCTGCAGAAAAAATAAAAAACGGAGAACCATATATCATTCGTTTAAAATCACCAGGTAGAGAAGATAGAAAAATAAAACATAAAGACCTTATAAAAGGTAATGTAGATTTTCCAGAAAATGACCAAGATATAGTAATAATAAAGGCAGATGGACTTCCTACATATCACTTTGCACATGCTATTGATGACCATTTAATGCATACAACACATGTAATAAGAGGTGACGAATGGCTATCTTCAGTTCCACTTCACTTACAATTATTTCAAATGCTAGAATTTAAGGCACCAAAATATGCACATATTGCGCCAATAATGAAAGAAGATGAAGGCGGAAAACGTAAATTAAGTAAGCGTAAAGACCCAGAAGCGGCAGTAAGCTATTATACAGAAATAGGTGTTCCTAAAGAAGCTGTAATTGAATATTTATTAAATATAGCAAATTCAAATTTCGAATTATGGAGAAAACAAAATCCAATGGCTAGTATAGATGAATTTGAATTGCAATTAAATAAAATGAGCGTAAGTGGGGCATTATTTGACATAGTAAAAATATTAGATATTTCAAAAACAGTAATTTCAAAATATAGCAAAGAGGAAATCTACGAAGAAGCTGTAAAATGGGCAAAAGTATATAATAAAGAATTATTTGATTTACTACAAGACAAAGAATATGCTTTAAAAGTATTTGGAATAGAAAGAGGAAATGCAAAACCTAGAAAAGATATAGCAAAATGGGAAGATGTAATGGATAACATTTCATATATGTATGATAATGAGTTTTATAAAAAAGAACAAGAATATGAATATCAAAAGGTTACAGATAAAGAACTAATTAAAAAAATATTAACTTTATATATGGAAAAATACTATAATGAAGCAGACGACAAACAAACTTGGTTCGATAGAATGAAAGATTTATCAGAAGAAATAGGCTTTGCAAGAGAAGTAAAAGAATATAAAGCTAATCCAGAAGCATATCAAGGACATGTAGGAGATGTAAGTACAGTTATAAGAGTTGCATTAACTTCAAGAAGTAACACACCAGATATGTATGAAATAATGCAAGTTTTAGGAAAAGAAAGAATCTTCAAAAGATTTGAAACAGCAATCGAAAAATTAAAATAAAAGATTAATCTCCCCTAAAAGTACTAGGTATATTTGGGGGAGAAATATTATTATGTAGAAAGAGAAAATTATGGAATATAATATAGGAGATATTGTAAGAAGTAAAAAAATACATCCTTGTGGAAGCAAACTATGGGAAATTACAAGAGTAGGGGTAGACTTTAAATTAAAATGTTTAGGTTGTGGTCATGTAATAATAGTTGAAAGACCAAAAGCATTAAAGATGATAACTAAAAAAATTGAAAAAGAAGGATAATATAATAAAAACATATGAATTTTCAAAAAATACTCGTTCAAGCTAAGTTGCACAGCTTTTTTTCAAATTAATATGTTTTTATTTTTATTCAAATCATACTTTATGTAAAGGACAAAAGAGACCCGTCCCCAAATGTCCTTAATTAATTTTGGTATTTATAAATTTTTCAAGTTCTTCCCAAGCGTTATCTGTATAAATTTTTCTTTCGGCAGAGAAAGGAATAAAAGTTAAATCTTTTAAAGGATTTAATTTATCTTGCAAATGAGTAACTTGAGCGTCTACTTTAGTTACAGCAATTTTATCTGCCTTATTTGCAATAATAATGCAAGGTCTTTGGCTATCAATAATGTATCTGTACATTAGTTTATCATTCTCACTAGGGTCATGTCTAATGTCAATTAAAAATACAATTAATGCAATATCTTTACTATTATTTAAATATTGTTCAATGAATTGACCAACTCTATCTTGTTCTTTTTTAGACATTTTACTATATCCATAACCAGGTAAATCTACAAAATAAAATTTATTATCCATATTGTAAAAGTTAATTTGTCTTGTTTTTCCCGGTTCACTACTTGTTCTAGCAAGTTTTTTTCTATTAACCATAGTATTTATAAAAGAAGATTTACCAACATTAGACTTACCAACTAAAACAATTTGAGGTAAGTTATCATCTGGGTATTGTGCAGGTGAAACTGCAGAAATTTTAAATTCTGGATTTTTAATTAACATGTAATTTTTTCCTTTCCACCCATGTATGGTCTTAAAACTTCTGGAACTGTAATGCTTCCATCTTCATTATAGTTATTTTCTATAACTGCAATTAATCCTCTAGGTGTTGCAACAACAGTATTGTTTAAAGTATGTGGATAATAATTTCCTTTTTCTCCTTTTACACGAATGCCTAATCTACGTGCTTGGGCATCTCCTAAAGTTGAACAACTGCATACCTCAAAGTATTTTTGTTGTCTTGGACTCCAAGCTTCGATGTCACAAGATTTTACTTTTAAGTCTGCTAAATCTCCACTACAACAGTCAAGTTGTCTTACTGGAACATTCCAACTTCTAAATAAATCTACACTTAATTTCCACATTTTATTATACCAATTCATAGAATCTTCAGGTTCGCATAAAACTATCATTTCTTGCTTTTCGAATTGATGTACACGGTATAAACCTCTTTCTTCTAGTCCATGAGAACCAATTTCTTTTCTAAAACATGGGGAATATGAGGTCATACTAATTGGAAGTTCATCTTTCTTTATAAGTTGGTCTTTAAATTTACCTATCATAGAATGTTCAGAAGTACCAATTAAATATAAATCTTCGCCTTCTATTTTATACATCATAGCATCCATTTCTTCAAAACTCATTACACCAGTTACTACATCACTACGAATCATAAAAGGTGGAATTGCATAAGTGAAACCATTATTTATCATATAATCACGTGCGTAAGCAAGCATGGCTTCGTGAAGCCTTGCAATATCTCCTATTAAATAATAGAAACCTACACCACTTGTACGACCTGCAGATTCTTTATCCATACCATGAACTTTTTCAATAATATCAGCATGGTGTGGAATTTCAAAAGAAGGAACAGTAGGTTCACCAAATCTTTGAACTTCAACATTTTCTGAATCATCTTTTCCAATAGGAACAGATGGGTCAATTATGTTAGGAATTTTCATCATTCTTTCTTTAATTTCAGTAGAATAATGTTCTTCTAATTTTTCATTTTCTACTAAGTCATCATTAATTTTTTTTACTTGTAATTTGATTTCTTCAGCTTCATCTTTTTTACCAGATTTCATTAACATACCTATTTGTCCACTTAAAGTATTTCTAGAAGCACGAAGCTCATCACCTTTTAATTTAACTTCACGATTTTTTAAATCTAAATCAATAACTTCATCAACTAAGCAAAGCTTATGGTCTTGAAATTTGTTTTTGATGTTTTGTTTTACAACATCAGGATTTTCTCTTAAAAATTTAATATCAATCATTTTTTCCCTCCTACAGTACCATTTGGAACGTTTTCTTTTGGTTAAGGAAGTCCCTTTTGGTAATTATATAATTGCTAAAGATTTGTAAGAGTATATTTAAATCTTTTTTTATAGCTCTTAATAGTGTATATAGTTTAACACAGAAATAGTAAAAATACAACAAAATTTGAAAAAAACTTGGGCGATAAAGCTAGAAGTAAAGCATAGAGGATAGTATATAAAATGATGTATTTGAAGTAATAAAAAAGAATATAAAATATTTTATTGGAAATAATAGGATAAATAAAACAAAAGGAGTAAATTACATGTTTATAGGAATATTAAAATTTTTAATGTATTCAATGGTAATTGTTATAATTTCTAAATACGTATTAGTAAGGTTGCTTAGAGCTTTCGCATTAAATTTGAACTTATCTTCGAAAACTGTAGGAAATATTGCTGGAGTAGCAACATCTATGCCAGAGTTACTTACAGTTTCATTTTCAGCTTTTGCGGGACTTATAGATACAAGTATATACAATATAATAAGTTCAAATACAATAAATTTATTACAGTATATATTAGCAGTATTTTTAAATAAAAATCAAACACAATTAAAAAATAAAGGATTAAAAATAGAACTTTTATTAGTAGTGTTTACAATAATAATTCCAGTTCTCATGCTAATATTTAACATAGACTTTAGAATTCAAATAGTTCCTATTTTTCTAATCTTATTTGCTTTTTTCTATTATATAAATGCAAATGTGCATAAATTATATTTAAAAAAGGAAAAAAAAGAAAAGTCCAAAAACAATGTGAAGAATAATAAGTTAAAAGCATTTATAATAGTAAAATATACAATATATTTATTAGTTACATCAGTAATATTGTACTTAATAGGAAATGAGCTAAGCAAAGCATTAGAAGAATTAGCAAGAATTTTTAATATACCAGAAATTATGCTTGGAATTGCATTAGGTTTTATAACAAGCCTGCCAGAACTTATAACTTTCTTTGAATCACAAAAACATCATAAGGAAGAAAAAACAGAAGGAATTGTAGAGGCAACTAACAATTTATTAGCTTCGAACATTTTAAATTTATTTATTATACAAAGTGTAGGTATAATAATTATAAATTTGGCATAATATTCAAAAAAATGAATATAATAGTAATAGTATAAAGATTTGTGAGGGGGAGTGCAATATAGCACAAAAATGTATGGAAGAAGAATACCTTAAAGATATAAAAATAATAGAAAAGACAGAAGAAGAAAAGGAAAATGAATTAATATTAAGTATAATAAAAACTAAAAAAGAATTAGATTTGGCAATGCACAATTTTGAGTATGCACAAGAAGATTTAATAGATTATTATACTTATCAGATAAAAGCAAATAGAGCCAAAATAAATTACTTATTAAAAGCTGCAAAGAAGAAGCGGGATGAGTTTAAATATGTTAGAACAGGCTGAACTAAAATATAATAAAATAATATAGTAATATTTGTCCGATATCAATCATAAAAATATAAAAAAGAAAAGGTGATTGATAGGTGGAAACAAATAGTATTATAGTGTATATAGCATGTATTATTTTCTTGTTTTTAATAGGAAAATTTTTAGTATGGCCAATAAAAAATATATTAAAATTGGTTGGAAATTCTGTAATAGGTGGAATCTTAATTTTTATAGTAAATAGTATTGGAAGTTTTTGGGGATTTCATATAGGGTTAAACATAGGAACAGCAATTATTACAGGAATATTAGGAATACCGGGAGTAATACTTTTAGTCTTTTTAAAGTTTTTATAAATAAAAGTAGATTAATTAAAGTGCATTTTACATTTTAGTTAATCTACTTTTAAATTTTAATAATTTTCAGCTTTTATTTCAAAATAAGATTGTGGGTGTTTGCAAACAGGGCAAACCTTTGGAGCTTCTGTTCCAACAACAATATGACCACAGTTTCTACATTTCCAAATAACAATACTACCTTTTTTAAATACTTCACCTTCTTGCATATTTTCTAATAATTTTCTATATCTTGCTTCATGTTCTTTTTCAATAGCAGCAATTCCTCTAAATGTAGCAGCAATTTCAATAAAGCCTTCTTCATCAGCTTCTTTTGCGAAAGTGTCATACATATCTGTCCATTCATAATTTTCGCCAGCGGCAGCATCTGCTAAATTTGCTTTAGTATCTCCAATTCCATTTAAATATTTTAAATGAATTTTAGCGTGTTCTTTTTCATTTTCAGCAGTTTCTAAAAATATTGCAGCAATTTGTTCATAACCTTCTTTTTTGGCAACACTTGCAAAATATGTGTATTTATTTCTAGCTTGAGATTCACCAGCAAAAGCAGCTTGTAAATTAGCTTCTGTTTTTGTTCCTTTTAAATCCATAAAAAAATACCTCCTTAAATAATTTATATATTCTATATTTATATAACAAAAATACAAGTAAAGTCAAGATTTTTGAGAAATAAAATAGTAAATAGCTACTTGACAAAATGAAAACTTAATGAAAGAATAATAAAAATAAAATAAAAAGGAGTTGAAAATAAATGGAAAAAGTAAGAGGATTTGAAATAGCAAAAGGATTTGAAGACAAAGAAATAAATTTGCCAGTTAGAAAAACAAAATATTCAGCAGGTTATGATGTAGAAGCAGCAGAAGACTGTGTAATACCATCATTTAAAAAAGGAATGAAACCAACATTAATAAAAACAGGAATTAAAGCATATATGCAAGATGATGAAGTACTAATTCTAGCAAATAGAAGCTCAAACCCAAGTAAAAAAGGTTTAATTTTAGCAAATAGCATAGGGGTAATAGATAAAGATTACTATGGAAACGAAGATAATGATGGGCATATAATGTTTGCATTTTTTAATGTGAAGGATGAAGATGTAGAAATAAAAAAAGGAGATTGCATAGGACAAGCAATTTTTCAAAAATATTTTATAGCAGACGAAGATAGGGCAGAAGGTGCAAGAACAGGAGGCTTTGGCTCAACAAGTAAATAAACCTGAAAAAGCCATTAAGGTAAATAAATTTTACTTTAATGGTTATTTTTTAGTACAATTTAAGTACGTCTTCGATAACATAAGATATAGGTAAAATATCTTCGTTATCGGATTGAATGTGAAAAATAGGAGAACCAGTATTTATATCTTTATAAACAGATACAGTAATAGTACCACATTTTTCACCCGTAATATTTTGCATAGAATTTCTTATTTTCATATAAACACCCCGTTTCATTTTTTTTTGCTTAATTTTTTTAGCGATAAACAGTAATATATCACATTAAAAGCGCGAAATTTGTCGAAAATTGAAACCTAGATTAAATTTTTAAAAAAAAATTTTAATAATTAGTAAAGAGAGTATAAAAATAGGCATGGGTTAATATATTATATGAAAAGATATTTATTTACTTTTAATAAAAAGGGAGTTATAATACGAATTAACTAATTAACTTTTCTATTTTAAGAAAGGAGAAATTACTATGAGGAAGCGGGAAAAAAATTTAATAATTGCTCTTATTCTAATGCCAATTATTTGTATAATTACAATGATAATTGGGTCAATCTTTAACATTACTAAAATTGTTGTGGGTATTATTGCAACGATTGTTTTATTCGTTATTATTTTGAAGATTTGTATGGCACTTATTAGTGCATATAGGTCAAATATAAAAAAATAATTTCGGAAAAAAGGCAACATATAAAAAAGCTTTGCTAAGTATTTAGCTCAAATTTTACTTCATAAAATTTAGCAAGTTAACCAAAAAAGAGGCATGAAAAGTTTTCAAATATTTTAGAAAAAATTCATGCTTCTTTTTGGTTGTAAAAAACTTTATAAAAAAGTTAAAATTTTCTTCTTAATTGCTTTACTATGCCTATAATTTTAACAGTAAGATTTTCAATATTAGAGTAAGTAAAAAAAAGAGGAGCATAATGTGGATTAAAGGCTTGAAGAACTATACCGGTATCACTTTTTTGCACTTTTTTTATAGTTATTTCATCATTATTTATAATAGCAACCACAAGGTCACCATTTTCAAAATCATGTTGCTCTTTAATAACAATAATGTCATTTTCAATTAAAACAGGTGACATAGAATCATCCTTTACCTTTAAAGCAAAATAATTATCACCATTACTAATAATGCTTTTTTCTATGTCTACAGTACCTATTATATTTTTAGGGCATAAAACATTGAAATCAGAAACTATACAATCAAAAATATTAATAGAAACAACATTATTTTCTAATTTATCTAATTTTGTACTTGTACTATTTCCCATAGAAGTGTCATAGCCCATAAGCCATACTTCATCTACATCAAGAGCTTTGGCTAAGATAGCAAGCTTTTTTTGTTTTGCATTTGCTACTCCAGATAAATATTTGTTAATTAAAGTTTTATCCAATTTAGTTTTTTCAACCAAATCAACTTGTTTTATATTCCTATATTCCATAGCTTTTTTTAATCTATTTTGAAAAGTATCTATAATTTGCATAACTTACCTCCAGTAAGTAAATTATATGGAAAAATTGAAAAAAAATCAACAATAAAATAGAAAATTATAAAAAAAGTTGAAAAAAATTCAAAACTATGTTGACATTGCATTTACAGTTTGATAATATGGTTAAAATAAGTTGAACAAAATTCAACAAAGAATAAAACTAAAAGGATAAAACAAATGAAAAAAATTAAAGAAATTATGATAGGAACAAGTATATTTTGGTTACCAATAGTAGGTGGATATATGGCAAAAATTTTAATTTGGTTTTTACTAAATAGGTTAAAAATTTAATAAAAATTGTAGAATTGGAAAAATTTGACATGGAAAAATAAAATTAGTTCTTTTATAATAAAAATAAGAGGTGGAAACAAGTTGGATAAATATGAAGCAACAATAAAAGAATTGAGGATTTTATTAAATCAAAATAGAAATCTAACTTCAGAAGAATGGAATAAATATTCAAAGGAAAAAGGTTATTTAAGTGCTGTTACAATATTAGCTAGAGAAGATGCAACAGATTGGGAAAGATTAAAAAGAAAGCTTAGAAAAAAAGACAAAAAGTTAGATACTAAAATAGAAAAAGTAAGGCATGAGTTAAATAAATCAATAGAAGAAACAGGTTTGGATTCAAGAAAAACAAAAGAACTTAGTTTAGAAATTAATGAATTGATAAATTTATATTATGCTACAAAGGAAGAAGCATATGTTAGAAAAAGAAAAGAATATCCATATAATTCAAAAATAATAAAAGAATATAAAGAAAGCTATGCAGCATTAAAAAGTATTTGTATAGAAAAAAGCAGATTTTTAACAACAAAAGAGTGGAATAGCATAGCTAAAAAGAATACATACTTAAGTTGCCAAGCAATGGAATATGTTTTAGGATTAACGTGGAATGAAATTCGAGAAAAAATTTTAAAAGAAATATAAAAAATATAAAGCAAGACCGCAACCATATTAATGGATTGCGGTTATTTTGTCGAAACTCAGTTTTTTTGACATAGAAAAAATAACACTATATAATAAAAAAAGAGATAGTTCAGCTGGAACTGAAACTATCTCAAGAGTGTATACTTGATTCCTAAAATATACAAATAAAGTATATATTCAATTTAGAGAAAAGTCAAATTGGAGGTATATTATGAAAAGCGAAGTAGAAGAAGAAATAATTAAGGAAATTATGGAAGAATGCAACTGGAAGGAAAGAATTGTAGTTAGATTATTTAAAAAAGTAATACTCAAAACATATAATTATACAAGAGTAAATATTGTTAATAAATTGCTATAAATGGAGATATAGCTGATAAATAAATTAACATACACATACAATAATAAAAAAATAAAAGCGAGATGTAAAATCTCGCTTTATGGCTGGGCTGGCTAGATTCGAACTAGCGCATGCCAGAGTCAAAGTCTGGTGCCTTACCGCTTGGCTACAGCCCAATATACTAAATATAAATGGGGTGGAATATGGGACTCGAACCCATGGTCTCCAGTGCCACAAACTGGCGCGTTAACCAACTACGCTAAATCCACCATTTCTCAATGCATTTATTATTTTAACGTATTTTATTAAACTTGTCAACTAATTTTTAAATTTTTCTTTTATAAAAGTGTAAAAAAATTGAAAATTTGATTTTTGGGGCAAAATTTAGTATTATATAAGTAACTGGAAATTAAAAGTAGGAGAAAATATAAAGTGGCAAAAACTATATTGAAAAATACTTCAGCTCAAATAGTTGAAAAAAAATCTAAATTTATAGCTAATATCTATCATGTTCAAACACAAGAACAAGCAGAAGAAATTTTAAAAGAAACAAGGAAGAAATATTATGATGCTAGACATAACTGCTATGCATATTCGATTTTAACAAAAAATGGAATAATAAACAAAATGTCAGATGATGGAGAACCAAGTGGAACAGCAGGAGCTCCAATACTAAATATTATAACCAAAAATGAAATAACAAATATATTAGTAATAGTGACTAGATATTTTGGAGGAGTACTACTAGGTACAGGGGGATTGGTAAAAGCTTATTCAGAAGCAACAATAAAAGCTTTAGAAAACGCTAAAATGGCAAATGAAGAATTAGGCTTTGAGGTAAAGCTAGTAACAACATATAGTGAATTAGAAAAAGTAAGATATTATTGTGAAAAAAATAAAATTTACATAGAAACAATTGAATATGACGAAAAAGCAAATCTTGTAGTAGAAGTGAATAAAAAAGAAAAAGAAACCCTTCAAAAAATAATAGATGAGGGAAAAATAAATGTAGAAAAAATAGATGTTATAAAAGAGAAAAATATAAGAAAAAACCTTGAAATATAAATGAAAAATGCAAAAACTTGAAAAAATTTCCAAAAAGTATTGCAAAATGCTAAAAATCATAATATAATTTGAATTGTAAATTTTTTACAAAAATTGTAGTTAGGGGGAATACCAAAGTGAAAAATAAGATTAGGGTTTTAATTGCAGACGACAATTTAGAGTTTGCCATGACTTTGCATGATAATTTGTCGCAAGACGATGACATGGAAATAGTAGGAATGGCAAAAGACGGAGAAGAAGCATATAACATGATAAAAGAAAGACAACCAGATATTGCATTATTAGATGTTATAATGCCTCATTTAGATGGACTAGGTGTATTAGAATTAATAAATTCTACACCACTAGAAAAGGTACCATTGTGCATAATGCTTTCAGCAGTAGGGCAAGACAAAATAACACAAAAAGCCATTGGGTTAGGAGCAGAATATTATGTTGTAAAGCCTTTTGACATTGATGTGTTAATGAAAAGAATGAAAGAATTTAAGTTTTATGAGCCAATACCAGCTAAAGGTGGGTTTACAAGCAGAGAAATAAAATCACAATATATAGAACTTGCACCAGAAAGTAAAAAGGATGAAAATAATTTAGAAGCGCTAGTTACAAATGTAATACATGAAGTAGGAGTACCTGCTCATATAAAAGGTTACCAATATTTAAGAGAAGCAATAATGATGGTAGTAAATGATATAGATATAATAAATCAAATAACAAAGCAATTATACCCAGAAATCGCCGAAAAATATAAAACAACTCCTTCAAGAGTAGAAAGAGCAATTCGTCATGTAATAGAAGTTGCATGGGGAAGAGGTCAAACAGATACAGTAGAAAGTATCTTCGGATACACAGTATCAGCAAGCAAAGGAAAGCCAACTAACTCAGAATTTATAGCAATGATAGCTGACAAACTAAGACTAGAAATGAAAACAGCATAATAAATAATATAAAAAAGTAGATGAATTTTAATTCACTGAGAATAAAAGAATAATAATTAATTAGATATTTTGTGTAAATAAAAAAATAACCATTTATCAATTTAAATAGCCTAAATTATTAAAACGAAATAATTAATAAAAAGGTGTTATTTAAAATTAAATGGTTATTTTTATTATGAATTTTTTTGAGTATCACAATTGCTTTTTATATTTTAAAAAACTTCTATTTTGGCATTCTAAGCTTCTTCAACTTCTTTTTTTGTTTTGGCATCAGTTTTATCCTCTTTCTTTAGTTCCAATTCAGAAGTACAATGAGGACATCTTGTAGCCTTTATATTTATTTCAGATAAGCAAAAAGGGCATATTTTTGTAGTTGGCTCTGGAGCTGGTTTTTCTTTAGCTTTTCTTTTCTTTAAAAATTTATTCTTCTTAGTCATTTTATCTAAATCTTGCTTTGCTCTGTCATTTAACTTATTAATAGTACGTATAGCAATAAAAATAGAAAATGCTATAATTAGAAAGTCTACAATAGTTGTAATAAAAGAACCGTATCTAATAGAAGAATTTCCAACAGTAAAAACTAAATCTGAAAAATCAACTTTACCTGTAAAAATAGAAATAGCAGGCATAATTATATCATTAACTAAAGATGTAACTATTTTTTGAAAAGCACCACCAATAATAACTCCAATAGCCATATCCATAATATTTCCTTTTAAAGCAAATTCTTTAAATTCTTTTAACATAATAACACATCCTTATTTTTAAGTTTACATATAAAATAATATGCTAAAATAGTCGAAAAGTCAAGAAATATGTCAAAAAAATAATATCATGTAAAGAAAAAACAAGAATAAAATAAACTTAAAAAGAAACAATAAACGTAATAAATGCAAATAGTCAAATAATATGAATAAATAGAAAAATAAAACATAATTTATTGTAAGAAAAAATAAAGGAGATGGAATATGGTTTTAGACTATTATAGTGAAGAAAATAATAATGAAAAACATAAGTTTATGAAAGAATTTAGAAATTTGTTAAGTGAAGAAAAAAAGCAAAGAAACTATGTAGATTTAGTTTTTGTATGTATAGGAACAGATAGAATGACAGGGGACTGTTTTGGTCCAATAGTAGGGAGCAGGCTAAAGGAAATGCTAGAATGTTATAACATATTTAATATAAATATCTATGGAAATTTGGAAGAAAACATATGTTATACGAATGTTGAAAAAACAATAAAATTAATAGAGAATTCGCATCCAAATGCTTGCATTATTGTGGTAGACGCAGCACTTTCGAAAAAAGAAAATGTAGGAAAAATTTTTGTAAAAAAGGAAAAAACAGTTTTAGGAAGAGGATTAAACAAAAATAAAATAGAATTGGGAGATTTAAGTATAAAAGCGGTAGTCGGAAAAAACAATAAGCTGCCATACTATAATTTCAATATATTGCAAAATGTGCCTTTAAATACAGTAATAAAACTTGCAAATGTAGTTGCAGACGGAATAGTAGAAATTGTTAAATATGGATAAATAAAGTATAATAAAAATAAAAATGGAAAAAATTTATATAAACCAGTTAATGAAAGAAAGGTGGTTTATATGGAAACAAAAATGATGAAAAATATGGTGGTACTAAGAAATATACCTTCAAATATAGTAGAAGAAGCATATATTGTATTTAAAGACAATGTAAAAATACATATGAGGGGAAAAGAAGAACATGAGAAAATATATGCAGTAAGTGAAGCAGAAATGATAGTTTCAGATTATATATCCAAAATAGAAAAAAGAGAAGATGAATTAGGAAAAGGAAGCAAAGTAATAAAAGAAAAATATAAAAGATTAAAAGCATTTACTATATTTTTAGCCATGTTTAGCATTTTAAGCATATGCACAATATTATTAAGATAAAATTAAAAAAATGGATTTAGGGAAAAGAAACTTAAGTCTATTTTTTTTATGGTTAAAAATATTAAGAATGCCTCCTTTGCTTCCTATGCAAAAATTAATATGAATAAAAAGGCAAAACAAGCATATAAATGAAGCAAAGAAAAAACAAAGGAAGAGGTGTAAAAGTTTGGAACGAGTAATAAGTGCAGAAGAAAGAATAAGAAAAGCAGAAGAAATATATCAAAGAAGAAAAAATCAAAATAGCGGTGGAGTTAGGGTATCAACAAGAAATGTAAATACTGGAACAAAAAGAGAATATATGCTATTTAAAAAACTTATTTTACAAATAGCAATTTGTCTACTGATATATCTGATTTTTTATTTAATAAAAAATTCAAATTATATATTTTCAGAAAATGTAATAAACAAAACGCGTGAAATTTTATCGTATGATATAGATTTTCAAAAGTTATACACAAGTGCAGAAGAATATTACAATAATAATTTGAAGGGATTAATAGTAATAAAAAATAATGAAGAAACCACAAATGAAATAGAACATACAGAAACAAACGAGCAAGCAGAAAATGCAAACGAAGAGAATATAAATGAACAAACTGTAAATGAACAAACAACGAATGAACAAGTAGAAGGAGGAATTGGCGGAGGAGAAGATAGCCAAGAAGAGGTTAGTCAAATTGCAGAAACCTCTGCTGATGAAGAACAACAAACAACGCAGCCATTATCTCAAATGGAGGAAGATGCTAAATATATTAAAGAAAATTATAGTTTTACATTACCCTTAAAAGGAACAATAACTTCAAGATATGGACCAAGAACTCCAACTGAAATTGTATCTGCAAATCACGCAGGAATAGATATAGCAGTAAACGCAGGAACAAAATTTGTTGCAGCAATGGAAGGCGAAGTTACATTAGTTTCAGACGAAGGAGGCTATGGAAATCATGTATATATTCAAAATGGTGATGTTGTGACTTTATATGCACATTGCAAAACCATATATGTAAAGCAGGGAGATAAAATAGCAAAGGGTGAACAAATAGGGGAAGTGGGAGATACAGGAAATGCCACAGGTCCACATCTACATTTTGAAATAAGAAGAGAAAACAGAATAGTTAATCCAGAATATGTATTAGACTTTTAAAAAGGTTTATGGGTAACCTTTAAAAACCTAAATATTATACAAGGAGAGTATGGTCTATTTAAAAGGTTAAATTAATCATACAAGATAATAAAATTGAAAATAAAATTACATTTAAAATTATTTATTTTTATTCTTATTTTTATTCTTACAAAACAAATAAAAATATATGGAATACTAATGTTTTTTGCATTTATTCATGAATTAGGTCACATGCTAAGTGGAATACTTTTAGGCTTTAAACCTGAAAGTCTAGAAATTATGCCATTTGGACTTTCAATAGGTTTTAAAAGTAAAGTAGAAAACTATAATAAAAAAATAAAAAAGGGAACATTATTAACACTAAAAAAAATTATTATTGCAGCAAGTGGGCCTTTCACAAATTTAGTATTTATAATAATATTTTTAATTTTCCCAATATCCTTTGTAGGAATAAGCAGAGAATTAATTATATACTCCAATATACTTATAGCAATATTTAACCTAATTCCTATATATCCACTAGATGGTGGAAGAATTATAAATGAAATTTTACATATATTCTTAGGAAGAAGAGATGCATATAAATATACAAACATAATCTCAAATTTAACAATAAGCATAACAACAGCAATAACTAGCATAGTAATATTAAAAATAAAGAATATTGCAATATTAATTATACTTGCATATTTATGGTATTTGGTAATAAAAGAAAACAGAAGATATAAAAATAAATTAAAAATATATAAAAAAATAGATGCTACAGTAAGTTAAACTGTAGCATTATTATTGACACAAGGGTGTTTTCGTGCGATAATAGAAGCGATGTAAAAAGGAGTTATACTATGGAAACGGAAAATAAAAAAGCTATTATAGAAGCAATATTATTTGCTTGTGGAAGAGAAGTAAAAATACAAGAATTAATGTCAGCACTAGAACTAGGAAGTAATGAAATTCTAGAATTAATAGAAGAAATAAAAAATGAATATGAAAAAGCTGGAAGAGGAATAGAAATAATAAAAGTTAATGATGCAATTCAATTAACCACCAAAAAAGAATATTATGAATATATATATCCAATATTTGACAAAAGAAGTAAACCGAACTTATCAAATGCAGCTTTAGAAACCTTATCAATAATTGCATATAACCCAAAAATAACAAAAGCAGAAATAGAATCAATTCGTGGAGTTGGTTCAGATGGAACAATATATAAACTATTAGAATATAACTTAATCGAAAACGTAGGAAAGGCAGATGCGCCAGGAAGGCCAAGCATGTATAGCGTAACGAATGAATTCTTAAAAATGTTTGGAATTACATCTTTAGACGACTTGCCAGAACTTCCAAGATATAAATTAGATGAAAATCAACAAATAGTAATAGATGATATTATAAAAGAAAATAATGAAGAAGCGGAAAAAGAAGAAGAAAACATAGAGGCTCCAATGCCCGAAAGGGAAGAAGATAATAAGTAAGGTTGAACGTGAGGAGGAATTTAAGTATATGAAAATGTATTCAATTAGTATTTACGTATTAAATTAAAATGAGAAAATTTAAAGAAAAGAGGAGCAAAAATGAAATTAAGTGAAAGTTATTTTTATACACTAAGAGAAGATGTAAAAGATGAAGAATCTGCAAGTGGAAATTTACTTGTAAAAAGTGGAATGTTCAAAAAAGTAGGAAATGGTATTTATATGAAAATGCCATTAGGACAAAAAGTATATGAAAACGTAAAAAATATAGTTAGAAAAAATATGAATGAAGCAGGGGCACAAGAAGTAACAATGCCAATGCTTTTACCAATAGATGTTTTCCAAAAATCAGGAAGATATGAACTATTTGGACCATCAATATTCAAATTAAATGATAGATACAATAGACCATATGTATTAGGGCCAACTCATGAGGAATTTTTTGTATTGGCTTCAATGATGAAAGCAAAATCATACAAAGATTTTCCATATACTTTGTATCAAATAGGTAATAAATATCGTGATGAAGTAAGACCACGTTTAGGTCTAATTAGAACTAGAGAATTCACAATGAAAGATGCATACAGTTTTGACATAAACCAAGAAGAATCAGACAAATCTTACAAAAAGCAATTTGATGCCTACAATAAAATCTGCAAAGAAGTAGGACTAAATTATGTAGTAGTAAGAGCAGATACAGGCGTTATGGGTGGGCTTTTATCTGAAGAATTCCAAGCAATAACAGATGTTGGAGAAGATATTTTAGTTTTATGTGATAATTGTGATTATGCATCAAATATAGAAGTTAGTAAATGTGTGGATGAAGAAATAGAAAGTAAAGAAGAAAAGAAAAAATACGAAAAAATGAATACTCCACATGTAGGAACTATTGACGAATTGGCAGAATATTTACATGAAGATCCAGCAAAATTTGTAAAAACTTTAATATACAAAGTAGATGACAAATTCTATGCATGTATGGTACAAGGAAACAAAGATGTAAATGAAGTAAAAATACAAAAACTATTAAATGCCAAAGAAGTAGTTTTAGCAGAACCAGAAGATGTAAGAAGAATTACAAACGCAGAGGTAGGCTTTGCAGGACCAATAGGTTTAGACATTCCAGTTATAATGGATAATGGTGTGAAATACATGAAAAACTTCTTGGTAGGAGCTAATGAAACAGATTATCACTATATAAATGTAAATGTAGAAGACTTTAAAGTGGAAATGGTAGCAGATATTAGAAATGTACAAGAAGGAGATATTTGCCCATGTTGTGGTAAAGGTCATTTAGTATTCAAAAAAGGAATAGAAGTAGGAAATACATTTAAACTAGGAACAAAATATAGCGAAAGTTTAGGATTAAACTATTCAAATGAAAATAATGAATTAAAACCAGTAGTTATGGGATGCTATGGAATAGGAATTGAAAGAATTATAGCTGCAATAGTGGAGCAAAATCATGATGAAAAAGGTATAATTTGGCCAGCAAATATAGCACCATTTAAAGTAGCTATAGTATTAATTAGTGGTAAAGATGAAAAACAAGTAAAAGTAGCAAACGAATTATATGAAAAATTACAAAGCATTGGAATAGACACAATATTAGATGACAGAAATGAAAGACCAGGGGTAAAATTCAATGATATGGATTTAATTGGAATTCCAGTAAGAATAACAGTAGGCAAAAAAATTGAAGAAGACAAAGTTGAATTTAAATTAAGAAATTCAGAAGAAGTTCAAGTAATAGAAATAAATGAAGCAATAGAAAAGATAGAAAGGACATTTGGGGACGGGTCACTTTTGTCCTTTACATAAAATAAAATAATATAATATATAAACAATAAAAACATATAAACTTTTTTAATTTATATGTTTTTATTGTTTTAAAATTATGTAAAGGACAAAAGTGACCCGTCCCCAAATGTCCTTTATTTTTTGTTTAAAATATTTAAAATTGCAGGGTATAATTCATCAGCATGATTTTTCCAATTATCAACAATATCCTTTGCTTGCTTTGGAGAGCCTGCAAAAGTTTTTACTTCAAAAATAGTTTCATTTCTTTCAACAATTTTGCAAGAAATATCAAAGTAATTTTCACTACGAGGAGTATATTCTGCAATTACAGAATGATCATTTTCGAAACTATCCATTTCCTCTTTAAAATTACTATCAACCCTCAATTTTATAATTCCGGGTAAAATATCTTGAGTTAAGTTTAAAGTTTCTTTACCAAAATTAGTAATTTGGTAAAAAATATGGACATCTTTTTCATAGCTAGTTATGTAGTTATTTTCTAATAAATCTAGTAAAAACTGTTGAAAATAAAAATAATTCATATCAGTAACAGCAAGGACTAAATTAAGCAATGCATCATTGGAAATAGCTTTTCCAACTTTATTTAAAATATATAAGATTAATACTTTGTTCTCAGCTAAAGTTTCGTCATCTGAAGTTAATTTCAATTGTATCACTCCTTGTTTGATTTTTAATAAACGAATTATAACATATTTTATAAAAAAATACTATCATTTTAAATATTTTAATGATATAATTTAGAAAATAAAAATTTAAGGGGCAAACATGTCAAATTTATATGAAATTTTAGAGGTAAGTGAAAAGGCATCAAAAGAGGTTATAGATAAAGCATATCATGTTTTGGTAAAAAAGTATCATCCAGATTTACAGCAAGCCGAAGAAAAGAAAAATGCCGAAGAAAAAATGAAAAAAATAAATGAGGCATATGAAATTTTAGGGAATGAAGGAAAAAGAAAAGAGTATGATATCAGCCTAGCAGAAAAAAGAAGACAAGAAAAAGTACTAGAGGAACAAAAAAGAAATCAACAAATTCAATATGAACAAGAAAAACAAAATATTAATGAACATACAAATGAAATTAACCAACAAAGCAATTACGAAAATGCAAGGAAAGTACAAAAAGAAATAAATAGAGCATATGCAAATGCATATAATAATTACTTAAGAAGTTTAGGTTACAAAGTAAAAGAACCATGGACTTTTAAAAGATTTTTAGAACTACTAAAAGTATTAGCAATTTTAACAATTATTATTTTAATTATATGGTTCTTCCCACCAACACATAAATTACTAATAGAATTCTATGAAAATAACTTTATAATAAAAACAATAGTAAATGTGATTTCAAATATTTTTCAAGGAATATGGAATGGAATAAGAAATTTTGTTATAGAGCTATTTTAATATAATGCAGAAGAAAAAGAATAAATTTAGTTATATAGTAAATAATCTATATATAATTTAAAATGAAAGGAAAGGTGCAAAAGATGGAAAGAAAAGTAAGAGTTGTACAATATGGTACAGGAAAAATGTCAGTATACACAATGCGCTATGTGTATGAAAAAGGAGCAGAAATCGTAGGAGCTGTAGATGTAAATCCAGCAGTTATAGGAAAAGACATTTCAGCAGTTATGGGAGGAGAAGAAAAAGGAGTTACTATAACTTCAAAAGAAAATGCAGAAGAAATGCTAAGCAAAGTAAAACCAGATATAGTAATAGTAACTACTATGAGTTTATTTAAAGATGTAGAAGATGCATTAATGCTTTGTGCTAAACTTGGAATAAATGCAATTACTACATGTGAAGAAGCCTTTTATCCAGCAAATTCTAACCCAGTAGCAACTAAAAAAATAGATGAACTTGCAAAACAAAATGGATGCACAATTACAGGAAGTGGATATCAAGATATATATTGGGGTGAATTGATCTCAGCAATATGTGGTTCAACACATACAATAAAGAAAATTAAAGGAAGTTCAAGCTATAATGTAGAAGACTATGGAATAGCACTAGCTAGAGCACATGGATCAGGGTTAACACTTCAAGAATTTGACGAACAAGTTGCATCAGTAGATAGAATTTCAGCAGAAGAAAGACAAAAAATGATAGATGCAGGAGAATATTTACCATCATACATGTGGAATGTAAATGGATGGCTTTGTTCAAAATTAGGATTGACAGTAAAATCTCAAACACAAAAAACAGTACCACACACATATAAAGAAGATATATATTCAGAAACTTTAGGAATGACAGTAAAAGCAGGAGATGCTACAGGAATGAGTGCAGTAGTAACTACTGAAACAGAAGAAGGAATTACAATAGAATCTGAATGTATAGGAAAAGTATATTCAAAAGAAGATTATGATAAAAATGAATGGACAGTAGAAGGAGAGCCAGATACAACCATAGTAGTTGCAAGGCCTGCAACAGTAGAACTTACTTGTGCTACTATAGTAAATAGAATCCCAGATGTAATAAATGGTATGCCGGGATATGTTTCTACAGATAAACTAGATGAATTAAAATACAGAACAAAACCATTAAATGAATATGTAAAATAAAATAAAAAAATACCAAGACTTAAAATTTAAGGTCTTGGTGTTTTTTAGAGAAAAAATATTTTCTTCTAATTTTGAGGATGAACAATTGCTAAAAATTATATGAAGAAAAAGAAGTATAAATAAAGCTAATGCAAGGTTTACCTTTTTTGTATATAATACCTTCAAAATATTCTTTTTCTTCTTTGGTCGCCATATGCAATACATAATTAGGCCCCTTTTTGCCAATAAAATTTTTAGCTTCTTGTTCAATTTGTGATGTTGCCATAGGCATTGCCCTCCTTATATAGATGATAATAAATTATAGCCTATCTCCTAAAAAATGTAAATACAAAATGGTAAAAAAAGGAAACAAAACATCGACAAAAAACTACAATTATCAACATTTTGTTGTAAAAATGTGCATAATATGATAAAATACCAAAATAAAAAGAAAAGAAGGTAGAAAAAATGAGAATAAGATTTAAACCATGGGCAAGGCCAGAATTAGAAGCCAGCAAATTTTATATAAATAAGCCAGAAGATTATAAAGGAAAATGGAAAAGTTTATACAAAAATAATGCACCATTTCATATAGAGTTAGGGTGTGGAAAAGGAAGTTTCATTTCAAAACTTGCAGTAAAAAATAAAAATATAAATTATTTAGCGATAGATTTAGTAGATGCAATGCTAGGATTAGCCAAAAGAAATATAGAAGAAACATATAAAAACGAAAATCAAGAAATAGACAATGTATATTTAACAAGATTTGATATAGAAAGAATATTTTTAATATTAGAAAAAGAAGATAAAGTAGAAAGAATATACATAAATTTTTGCAATCCATGGCCAAGAGGAAAACACCACAAAAAAAGGTTGACACATACAAAACAATTAGAAAAATATAAAGAATTTTTAGTGGAAGGTGGAGAAATATATTTTAAAACAGATGATGACAATTTATTTGAAGATAGCTTAGTTTATTTTAAAGAAGCAGGTTTTGAAATAGTAAAAAATACACATAATTTGGAAAGCGAAGAAAACTTTTGGGAAAACATAGAAACAGAGCATGAAAAAATGTTTAAAGAGCAAGGAATAAAAATAAAAGCATTAATCGCTAGAAAGCTACAAGAAGGTTAAAAGTTGAGACTGAAAATTTAAATATAATAAAAATTAAAAATTGAATAAAAAACTTTTCTTGGTAGAGACTAAATCCTATAAAGGAGTGAAAAGTATGTTTTTACCAAGAGAAGTTTTTTTCGAAAAAGAAGCAGAAAATTATGAGCTAGGAAAAAGGATATTAGAAAGGTATAGAGAAAAAGGAGTACCTTGTAAAGAAATTGAAAACCATAATAATATTGAAGAAATGAGAAAAAAGGAAAATAAAGAATTTTGCAACATGAAGCAAAATCTAATTATAGGAATAAGAAAAACACATAAATTCGTACCAAATAATAAAATATCAGACTATTTAGTGCCATATACATCTTCACGGATGTATTGCAATGTGTATGTACTGTTACTTAGTTTGTAATTATAACAAATGTGCATATTTAAGGCTATTTGTAAATCGTGAACAAATGCTAGATAAAATAATAAAAACCTGTAATGAGAGCGAAAAAGAGTTAATACTAGAAATAGGAAGCAATAGTGACTTAATTTTAGAAAATACAATTACAGGAAATTTAGAATGGACAATAGAAAATTTTATAAGTAGAACAACAAAAGGATATTTAACCTTTCCAACAAAATTTGGTATGGTAGAACCAATTTTAAAGCTAAATCATGGCGGAAGGATAATAGTAAGAGTAAGTGTTAATCCACAAGAAATAATAAATAAAATAGAAATAGGAACTTCACCTTTAAATAAAAGGGTAGAGGCAATAAACAAATTGAAAGCGGCAAACTATAAGGTAGGAATTTTAATAGCTCCAATAATATTAGTAGAAAATTGGAAAGAACAGTATGAAGAATTAATAAAATATTTAGCTGAAAATTTAAGCGAAAAAGCAAAAAAACAAGTGTTTTTTGAACTTATTTTTATGACATATAGCTATATTCATAATGCTATTAATACAGAGGCATTTCCTAACAATCCTGTACTTTTCGATAAAGAAAAAATGACAGGAAGAGGCAGAGGCAAGTATACTTACAAAAAAGAAGTTAGGCAAGAAGCGGAAGAATATATAAGAAGGCTTATGAAAAAATATTTTCCAAATAATGAAATAAAATATATTGTTTAAAAAGTAGAAATGTAAATATTTGAGAGTAACATTTTTTAATAAATGAGAATAATATATAGTACAAACAATATATATTGTTTTTTATATAGATTTTAAGGCAAATGGCTTAAGATTTTCTTAATTCATCTGCCTTAATAAATTAAATGATTTTGCGGAACTAAAACGAAAAATAAAAATAAAGAAATGTGTACAAATTATGAAATAACTTTGAAAATGTTAACATAAGTGTTGAAATACATAAAAAAATGTGCTAAAATAAACAATTGTATAAAAGGATGTAGTAAGTTTTACCGTTTTATACAGCAGGAGTAGTAAAACATAAGTTGAAAAGGCTAATGCCGGGAGGTAAAAATGAACGAAATCAGTTCCAAAGTAGAAGCGTACAAAAAACGAGTAAAGGAGCTAAAAGAATTAATGGCTAAAGTGCAAAGTCAAAAAGAAGCTATTATAAATGACTTAAGAATACTATGTGAGCGCAGGTGCTATGAATTTGAAGAGCGGGAAATTGAAATAAACCGGATGTGTGAAATGAAGGTATTCTGTCCTAAAATAATAGTGCCAGCAGGCTACATGGTGGAAAACATTGATTACAGTGCAGATTTGAACAATTCAGATATTACAGTAAAGTGGAAATATACAGTAATAAACAAAAATACTTGTGAAAGAATGGAAGTAATGGCTAGAGGCTATGCTAAGCACTTTATGGAGTGTTCATATGAAAATGAGATAGGCATAAAAGTAAAAAGAAATTCATTTGCAAAAGAACCTTTGGCTAATGTGGTCTTTGGAGAGATAAATGTAAGTGTAACATTTGCAGGAGAAGTATTTGAGTTTAGAACAAATGTAGGAATTTCCAGAAGCCTGAAAAGAGATATTCTCCAAAAAGAAAAAATTTCTGAAAAAGAACTGCAAGCAAAAATTGCTGAATTCAATCAAAAAAGAAAAGATGAGAATGAAGAAAAAAGAGAAGCAATAAAAGCAGTTTTCCAAAAGTACAGGGAACCTAACAAAAGTTTGGAAAAAGTAGAAGAATTAAAAACAGAGAGCCTTAAGAGAAGGAAATATGTAGCTAAAGGAAAAAAGTACTATATTGGCTTAAGCTTAGAAACGTCGGAATACTTAGATGCTATCCAAATTTTTAGTGGTAGTAACAAAATAATGTTGGAAGTAATTAATAAAAAAGAAAAAAGATTAATTACTGTAACCAATGTTGCAGACGGAAGCTTGGTATGCCAAAGAGAAGTCGTTTTGGAAAAAAGATTAGACGAAGATAAGAAAGAGCTTATTGAAAATGAGCTTCGGCTTATCATGAATGTAGTTGAAGAAGACTAAGGAACGAAAAATGCTATGGCTGTTTGCCGTAGCATTTTTTTTATGCAAACTATTGTAATATCTGACCAAAAAAGGTATAATAAAACCCAAGGTTATATTGAAAAGAAAAAGAATGGAGTGGATAAAATGAAGGTAAGTAGGGAAGAATTATTACATATTGCAAAACTTGCAGATTTAAATATAAAAGATGAAGAAATAGAAAAATATTTATTGAATTTACAAGATATATTAAACTTTGCAAACCTTGTGAATAATGCACCAGTAGAAGGTTTAGAAGAAACTTGTGGAGTAAATGAAAATTATAATGTATTTAGAAAAGATGAAATAAAAGTATTTGAAGATAATGAAGCATTAATGGAAAATGCACCAGAAAAAGAAAGAAATATGTTCAAAATACCAAAGGTAATTCAATAAACAAATGTAAATAATAGGAGGAAAACAGATGGATATTACTAAATTAACAGTACATGAGTTAAAAGAAAAGCTAGCAAAAAAAGAGATTACAGTGCAAGAAATAACTAAAGCATATGTAGATAAAATAAATGAAAAAGAAAAAGACATAGGAGCCTTCATTACAACCTTATGTGATGAAGCTTTAGAAGAAGCAAAAGACATACAAGAAAAAATAGATGCAGGAGAAATAAAAGGAGAATTAGCAGGAATACCAATAGGAATAAAAGACAATATGTGCACTAAAGGAATAAAAACCACATGTGCTTCAAAAATGCTAGAAAACTTTGTATCTCCATATGATGCAACAGTTGTAGAAAAATTAAAAAAGCAACATATGATAGATTTAGGAAAACTAAATATGGATGAGTTTGCGATGGGAGCTTCTACAGAATATTCAGCCTTTCACATAACAAGAAATCCAAGAAATTTAAATACAGTACCGGGAGGCTCTTCAGGAGGAAGCGCGGCAGCAGTTGCAGCAAACCTAGTACCTTGGGCATTAGGTTCAGATACAGGTGGGTCAATTCGTCAGCCAGCAGCATTTTGTGGGGTTGTAGGGTTAAAGCCAACATATGGTTTAGTTTCTCGTTATGGGTTAGTAGCATTTGCGTCATCTTTAGACCAAATAGGTCCGATTACAAAAGATGTAGAAGATGCAGCAATACTTTTAAATGTAATTGCAGGACATGATGAAAGAGATACTACTTCAGAAAATAGAGAAAAAGTTGATTACACAAAATGTTTGAAAAATGATGTAAAAGGCTTAAAAATAGGTGTTCCAAGAGAATTCTTTGGAGAAGGAATAAATGAAGAAGTAAAAGAAAAACTTGAAGCAGCAATAGAAAAATACAAAGAGATGGGAGCCGAAGTGGAAGAATTTTCACTAGATATTGCAGACTATGCATTAGCAACATATTATATAATTGCATGTGCAGAAGCAAGCTCAAACCTAGGAAGATTTGATGGAATAAGATATGGTTACAGAGCTAAAAACTTTACAGATTTAAAAGAAATTTATAGAAATTCAAGAAGCGAAGGCTTTGGAGACGAAGTAAAAAGAAGAATAATACTAGGCACATATGTATTATCTTCAGGATATTATGATGCATATTACAAAAAAGCACAACAAGTTCGTACATTAGTTAGAAAAGAATTTGATAAGGCCTTTGAAAAATATGATATTTTATTAACACCAACATCACCAACAGTAGCCTTTGAAATTGGTACAAGGTCTACAAATCCATTAGAAATGTATTTAGCAGATATTTGTACAGTTTCTGTAAATATAGCAGGTTTACCTGGAATTTCAATTCCATGTGGTGAAGATAGTGAAGGCATGCCAATAGGAATGCAACTAATAGGAAATAGATTTGAAGAAGAAAAAATATTAAATGCAGCTTATACTTACGAACAAGCTGAACACTAGGGACGGTCCTTTTCGTTCCGAAATCGGAACAACGGGGACACTCCCTATTAAGTAAAAGAACAGAAGTCAGATACCAGGCATCAGATATCTGACATCAGACCTCTGATTTTAAATAGCAAATAGATATAAATGAGTAAATTAAGAGTGAAGAATAAAATTTTAAAGGAGGAAAAAATGGCAAAAGAAGATTATGAAGTAGTAATAGGATTGGAAGTTCACGCAGAGCTTTCAACAAAAACAAAAATATTTTGCAGTTGCCCTACAGAATTTGGAGCAGAACCAAACACACATGTATGCCCAGTTTGTATGGCCATGCCAGGGGCACTTCCAGTGCTAAACGAAAAAGTAGTAGAATATGCAGTAAAGGCAGGAATTGCTACAAATTGTACAATATCTAAAGATAGCAAAAATGATAGAAAAAATTACTTTTATCCAGACCTTCCAAAATCATACCAAATATCACAATTTGACAAACCACTTTGTGAACATGGATATGTAGAAATAGAAGATGAAGAAGGAAATAAAAAGAAAATAAGAATATTGCGTATTCATATAGAAGAAGACGCAGGAAAACTAAACCACAATGAATTTACAGGAGGAAGCTTAGTAGACCTAAACAGAGCAGGAGTACCATTAATAGAAATAGTTTCAGAGCCAGATTTAAGGTCAACAAAAGAGGCAGAAGAATATTTAAAAAAAGTAAAATCAATACTAGAATATATAGAAGTATCAGACTGTAAGATGCAAGAAGGTTCTTTTAGAGCAGACGTAAACGTTTCTGTAAGGAAAAAAGGTGCAACAGAATTTGGTACACGTACAGAAATGAAAAATATGAACTCATTTAGAAGCATAATAAGAGGAATAGAATATGAAACACAAAGACAAATAGAAGTGATAGAAAATGGGGGAAAAATAGAGCAAGAAACCTTAAGATGGGATGATGTATCAGGAAAAACATTTTCCATGAGAGATAAAGAAGATGCACAAGACTACCGTTATTTCCCAGAACCAGATTTAGTAGCAATACGTTTATCAGAAGAATACATAGAAAATATAAAGAATAATTTACCAGAATTACCAGAAAGCAGAAAACAAAAATACTTAAGTGTGTATGGACTATCAGAAAAAGATAGTAGAATGCTTATTTCTTCAAAATATTTGTCAAACATGTTTGAAGAAGCAGAAAAAATATGTAAAAACGGAAAAGCTGTTGCAAACTGGCTATTGTCAGATGTTTCAAGAATATTAAACGAAAATGAAATGGAAGCAGATAGTATACCATTTACAGCAGAGCAACTTGCTAAAATGATTGAATTAATAGATAAGGGAATAATAAGCTCTGCAATAGGTAAAAAAGTACTAGAAGAGCTATTTGAAAATCCAAAAGATCCAGAAGAAATAATAAAAGAAAAAGGGTGGCTTCAAATATCAGATGAAGGAGCAATAAAAGAAATAGTTAACAAAATATTAGAAGCAAATCCAGCATCAGTAGCAGATTTTAAAGCAGGAAAAGATAGAGCACTTGGATTTTTAGTAGGTCAAGCAATGAAAGAAACAAAAGGAAAAGCAAATCCACAAATGCTTAACAAAATGTTCTTAGAAGAATTAAAAAAGTAAAACATAAAAAAATTGAGGTTATTTTTCGTAAAACCTCAATTTTTTTATGTTTAATTTTAAAATAAAAAACTGTGCACAATTTTTTATTTTGAACTATGCGTTTATAGCGTTTAATTTTTTAGCCATATTAGATTTTTTTCTTGCAGCTGTATTTTTTACTATAACACCTTTTGTACATGCTTGGTCAACTTTTTTAGTAGCTTCAGAGAATAATTTAGTAGCTTCTTCTACATTTCCTTCTGCTATAGCTTGCTCGAATTTTTTAACAGCTGTTTTGTAAGCTGATTTAACCATATTATTTTGCATTGTTTTCTTTTCGATAACTTTAGTTCTTTTTATAGCTGATTTAATATTTGGCATAATTGCACCTCCTTTAAGTTACTTTTCATATATAGCATATAAAATTTTACCATAAAAATGTGCTTTTGGCAAGTATTATATAGCAAAAGTTTATAAAAAATGATAAAAAATAATAAAGAAAAGAAAAATATGAAAAATTTGTAAAAATATTTGAAAAAATAGACAAAACAAGGTATAATAAACATATACAAAAAGAAAACAAAAGAACAATTTTGAAAGGAGCGATTTTTATGAACATAAAAATTACAGGAAAAGATTTAAAAGCGACAGAATCTATTAAAGATTATATCGAGAAAAAAATGGAAAGATTAGTTAAGTATTTTGGAGAAGAATTTGAAGTACTAGCTACAATTAAAACAGAAGGAAATGAGCAAGTTGCAGAATTAGGTGTAAAATCAGAAGCAGAAAATTTTAGAGCGGTAACAGCACATCGTGACTTATATGCATCTATAGATAAAGATATAGATATATTAGAAGGTCAAATTCGTAAAATGAAAACTAAAAAAGATAAACAAAATATGACAGAATCAATTAGAATGAAAGAAGCAGTAATGAATAGTGAGGCTACTCATGAAATAGAAGATGAAATAATAAAAACTATTTATTATAATATAAAACCAATGGCAACAGAAGATGCAAAACTTGAATTGCAAGGAAAACCAAAAAATAATTTCTTAGTATTTATAAACATAGATACAGGAAAAGTAAATGTAATTTATCGTTTAAAAGATAGCAAAAACTTTGGATTAGTAGAGCCAGAAGCTTAAAGTAAAAATAAAAAAATTGGAATAGGTAAAAACTTATTCCAATTTTTTTGAGAGAAAGAAAGAAAACTATTTCATTTGTTCTTCAGCTTGCTTAATTAATTTTTTAACCATGTTTCCGCCGATTCTACCAGCATCTCTTGAAGATATACTTCCGTTATATCCATCTTTTAAATTAACACCAACTTCTGAAGCAACTTCATGTTTAAATCTGTTTAAAGCTTCTTTAGCTTCTGGAACTACTTTTGCATTTGAATTTGTCATTTTTTCACCTCCTGAAATTTTGAATTTCACTATTATAATGTACAAAATTAGTAAAAATAAACTGGAAAAATTATCAAATTTTTTATATATTTTTTATAAAACGTTAAAGACAGGAATTTGTTTCCTGTCTTTAACATTATGTATAAAGGCAAAAAATAAACTCCTGTACTTTAATTAAAAATTAATAAAATTCATAAAATAAACTATTTGTTAGCCATTTGTCTTTCAGCTGTTTCTATTAATTTTTTAACCATGTTTCCACCGATTCTACCAGCATCTCTTGAAGATAAATCACCATTGTATCCTTGTTTTAAGTTTACACCAACTTCTGAAGCAACTTCGTATTTAAACTTATCTAATGCTTCTCTAGCTTCTGGAACAACTTTGTAATTTGAATTTGTCATTTTTTTCACCTCCTAAGATAAAAAATATTTTTTGAAAAACTAATCTTGTGTTTTTCATTATATAGAATGTTCAAAAAGGATAAAAATAAACTGGTAAAATATGAAAAAAGTGTTGAAAAATAGGAAAAAATAAGCAATGCAAAAAAAAGAAAGAAGTAGCTTAAAATACAGTAAAAAAAGAATAAAAAAATAAATAAAGTGAAAAATATTTATAATATTAATAAAATTTAATAAATATAATAAGAAAGAAGGTTTTTATGAAAACAGAACATATAAAAGGCTTTGAAGAAAATGAAGATACCACAAAATATGGAGAATTTGTTACTTCATATTTTGCATGGCTTACTTTAGAAAAGCAAAAAGAAAATGCAAAAAAAATGGATGATATGACTAAAAAGAAAGGTGATGAGCATGGTTTATAAATTCACAAAGAAAGCAGAAAAAGCAATAGAATATGCAAATAAAAAAGCAATGGAATATGGACATATTTATATAGGAACAGAGCATTTATTATATGGGTTATTAAAAGAAGGTTCAGGCGTTGCAAGTAAAGTTTTAGCAAATGAAAAAGTGACGCTAAAACAAATAGATGAACAAATAGAAAATTTAGTAGGGAAAAATGAAAGAATAGAAAAGGAAAAAATTTTAGGTTTTACTCCACGAACTAAAAGAGTTATAGAAATAGCATATATAGAAGCTAAAAAAAGGGGAACAGACTATATAGGAACAGAGTATTTACTAATGGGAATTATAAATCAAAAAGAAAGTATAGCAATTCATATAATACAAAATTGTAATATAAATCCACAAAAACTATACAACGAAATAAATAAAACTTTAAATGAAGAAGAAATTGTTTTTAAAAATAATATAAAAGTAAATGATACAAAATTAAATGAAAACAATGCGCAAACTCCTACATTAAATCAATATGGGGTAGATTTAAGCAAAAAAGCGATAGAAGGAAGATTAGACCCAGTAATAGGAAGAAGAGAAGAAATAGAGAGAGTTATACAAATATTATCACGAAGAACTAAAAATAATCCATGTTTAATAGGAGAGCCAGGAGTAGGAAAAACAGCGGTAGTAGAAGGACTAGCACAAAAAATAGCCCTAGGAGATACTTCAGAAAATTTAAAAGGAAATAGAATAATTACCCTAGACATAACAAGCATGGTAGCAGGTGCAAAATATAGAGGTGACTTTGAAGAAAGAATAAAAAAGTGCTTAAATGAAGCAAAAAAGGCGGAAAATATTATTTTGTTTATAGATGAAATACACACAATTGTTGGTGCTGGTTCAGCAGAAGGAGCAGTAGATGCGGCTAATATTTTAAAACCACTTTTAGCAAGGGGAGAGATTCAATTAATAGGAGCAACAACTATAAATGAATATAGAAAATATATAGAAAAGGACAGTGCATTAGAAAGAAGATTTAGCCCAGTAACAGTTGCAGAGCCAACAGCAGAAGAAACACTAGAAATTTTAAATGGAATTAAAGATAAATATGAAGCACATCATAATGTAAAAATAAGTAATGAGGCAATACAAGCAGCAGTTGAACTTTCTACAAGATACATAAATGATAGATTTTTGCCAGACAAAGCAATAGATATTATAGATGAAGCGGCTTCTAAACTTAGGCTTAAAGCGTACACAATTCCAGAAAATTTGAAAAAGTTAGAAGATAAAATAGAAAAAATTCAGAAGGAAAAAGAAGAAGCAATAAGAAGTCAAGACTTTGAAAAAGCAGCAAAGTTAAGAGATGAAGAGCAAGAAAATGAAAACAAAGTAGAACAAGAAAGAAAAAAATGGAAATATAAAAATGATAAAGAAGTAAGTATTTTAAGCAAAGAAGATGTAGCAGAGGTGGTTTCAAGCTGGAGCAAAATTCCTGTGAAGAAAATAACACAAAGTGAAAATGAAAAGTTAAAAAACTTGGAAAAGAATTTACATGAAAGAGTAATAGGGCAAAATGAGGCTGTAGAAGTGGTAGCAAAAGCAATAAGAAGAGGTAGAGTTGGTTTAAAAGATCCAGAAAGGCCAATAGGTTCGTTTATATTTTTAGGACCAACAGGAGTGGGAAAAACAGAACTTTCAAAAGCCTTGGCAGAAAGTCTATTTGGAAATGAAGAAGCAATAATAAGAATAGATATGTCAGAATATATGGAAGCTAGCAGTGTGGCTAAATTGATAGGTTCTCCACCAGGTTATGTAGGCTTTGAAGAAGGAGGACAATTAACAAAAAAAGTACGAACATCACCATATAGTGTAGTGCTATTTGATGAAATAGAAAAAGCACATCCAGATGTAATAAACATATTGTTACAAATATTAGATGATGGAAGATTAACGGATAGTAATGGAAGAACAGTTAATTTTAAAAATACTGTAATAATTATGACATCAAATATAGGAGCAAAATTAATTACAAATAAAAGGACGTTGGGATTTACATCAAATAAACAAGCAGAAGAAGAAGAGAAAAGTAAATACGAAGAAACCAAAAAGGAAGTATTAAAAGAATTAAAACAAGAATTTAAACCTGAATTTATTAATAGGATAGATGAGATAATTGTATTTCATAAATTACAAAAAGAAGAAATGAAAGAAATAGTAGAAATAATGTTGAAACAATTGGAAAAAAGACTAGAAAAACAGGGAATACAAGCAGAAATAACAGAAGAAGTAAAAGAAAAAATTGTAGAAGAAGGAGCAGACGAAAATTATGGAGCAAGGCCACTAAAAAGGACTATACAAAACCTAATAGAAGATGGAATAGCAGAGGCAATATTAGATGGAAAAATATCCAACAAAAATAAAGCTAAAATAGAAGTAGAGGAAAATAAAATATGTATAAAAACAGAGGGCCAGTAAGCCCTCTATTTAAAAACTATGAAATTTTTTACCCGTCATAAAAATTTTCAACATTGAAAACAATTGGGTCTGTGGTAAAGGAATTACCCCCAGCTTCGTATACAAACTGTAAAGTTTGATTTTGACATTTGGTGTTAAAAATATATTGAGTTGAAAACAAACTATATTTTTTTTCAGGATCGTCTGGAAAAGCAATGCTATCAACCCAATCCAGTTTCCCTAAGTTACAACCATTTATCAAAAAGTACACTGCATTTATATACCCAACGTTCTCGTTAATTTTTATGCTTAGAATAGTAGGAATGTTTGTATAAGTTTCTACATATTCCATAAAGGTAGCCCTCCTGCAAAGTGTTTATAATAAGATTATATATTAGTTAAAAATTTAAGTCAAGTGAAGCTTAAACAAATTTAAAGTTTTGGCTAAACTATTGAAAAATTGTACGCTTTATGGTATAAATTTATTATACGGAAAATAAGGAATAAAGAAAATGAAGAATATAAAAAATTATACATTTGAAGAATTAAAAGAAGAACTAAAAGAATTAGGGGAAAAGCCATTTAGAGCAGAGCAAATATTTCGCTGGCTATATATAGAAAAAGTAAAAAGCTTTGATGAAATGACAAACCTATCAATAGAATTAAGAGAAAAGCTTAAACAAAATTACACCATGTGCAATTTTAACATTATAAAAAAATTAGAGTCAATAGATGGCACAAAAAAATATCTATTTGATGTGTTAGATGAAAACGCGATAGAAACAGTACTTATGGAATATCACCATGGAAAAACAATATGCGTTTCTTCACAAATAGGTTGCAAAATGGGGTGTAAGTTTTGCGCATCTACAGGAATACCATTTGTTAGAAGTCTAACAGCAGGTGAAATAGTTGAACAGCTAATAGCCGTAGAGCAAGACACAGGTGATAGAATATCGAATATAGTGTTTATGGGAATTGGAGAGCCATTAGATAATTATGATAATGTAATAAAAGCAATACATATCATAAATCATCCTAAAGGACTAAATATAGGGGCAAGGCATATTAGCATTTCAACAAGTGGACTAGTTCCAAGAATATATGACTTAGCAAACGAAAACATTCCATGCACACTTTCTATTTCACTTCATGCAACAAATAATGAAAAAAGAAGTGCTATGATGCCAGTAAACAACGCATATAAAATAGAAGAGCTAATTCAGGCTTGCAAGGACTATATAAAAGTTACAAATAGAAGAATATCTTTTGAATATGCCTTAGCAAAAGACAACAACGACAACTTAGAAGATGCAAAAGAATTAGTAAAACTACTAAAAGGGATGCTATGTCATGTCAATTTAATACCTATAAATAAAATAGAAAATGGAAAATATACAAAAAGCACAAATGAAAATATAATTAAATTTAGAGATTATCTAAATGACCACGGAATAGTAGCAACCATTAGAAGAGAGCTAGGTTCAGACATAGATGCTGCATGTGGCCAATTAAGAAGAAAGAATTTAAACAAGATAGGAGAAAATAGATGAGAGCTTTTGCAAAAACAGATATTGGAAAAGCAAGAGATATGAACCAAGATTATTATTATATATCTAAGCCAGAAGATAAAATAAGTATATTCATTTTAGCAGATGGAATGGGGGGCTATAATGGAGGAGAAATAGCTAGCAAATTAGCTACAATGGCAACTTTAAGATATATACAAAGTAATTTTGAAAATATTCCAAAAGAAAGAGAAGAAATATTAAAATTAATAAAAAGTGCTATGGAATATGCCAATATGGTAGTATATGAAAAATCTAAGGAGCAAAAAGAATTAGAAGGAATGGGTACTACTTTAGAAGTATGTTTAATATATAATAATAAGCTATATATTGGGCATATTGGAGATAGCAGAATATATAGGTTAAGAGGAGAATTTTTTAGGAAATTAACTCATGACCATAGTTATGTACAAAAATTAGTTAAAGACGGAACGATTACGCAAGAAGAAGCAAACCATCACCCAAAAAAGAATATGCTTATGAAGGCATTAGGATGTACAGCATTTGTTGAACCAGATATAACAGTTAAAGGATTTGTAAAAGATGATATTGTGTTAATATGTAGTGACGGTTTAACAAATATGGTAGAAGAACCAGAAATATATAATATTCTAAAAAATGAAGGAACATTAGCAGCAGAAAAATTGGTAGAAAAAGCAAATGAAAATGGCGGCTACGATAATATTACAGCTATTGTAATAAGATAAGCAAGGGAGAGATAAAAAATGGATTTAGTAGGAAGATATATAGGAAACAGATATGAAATCCTAGAGAAAATAGGAAATGGAGGAATGGCAACAGTATACAAAGCAAAATGTCATGTTTTAAATAGATTTGTTGCCGTTAAAGTTTTAAAAGAAGAATTTACAACAGACGAAGAATTTATACGTAGATTTAATATAGAAGCACAGTCAGCAGCAGGTCTTACACATCCAAATATTGTATCTGTATATGATGTAGGACATGAAGACAATATATATTATATTGTAATGGAATTAATTCAAGGAAAAACACTAAAACAAATAATATCAGAAAGTGGAATACTTCCTTGGAAATGGTCTGTAAATATTGCGATACAAATAGCATCAGCATTAGAAGCAGCGCATAAAAACAATATAGTACACCGTGATATAAAACCACATAACATTATAATAACAGAAGATGGAGTGGCAAAAGTAACAGATTTTGGTATTGCAAAAGCAGTTTCAAACTCTACAATTACAGCCTTTGGAACAACAATAGGTTCAGTACATTACTTTTCACCAGAACATGCAAGGGGAGGATATACAGATGCAAAATCAGACCTTTATTCTTTAGGAATTGTTATGTACGAAATGCTAACAGGTAGAGTACCATTTGATGCAGATACGCCAGTTTCAATTGCACTAAAACATATGCAAGAAAAGCCAGTAGAACCTATAAAATTAAATCCAAGCATACCACTTGCAGTAAATCAAATTATAATGAAAGCAATGCGAAAAGACCCAAATGAACGTTATCAATCTGCTACAGAAATGCTTAGAGATTTAAACGCAGCCTTAAAAAATCCAGAAGGAAATTTTGTGGAAAATGAAAATATAGATATGAACCGTACACAAGTAATGGGAACAATTACAGACGATATGCTTGAAAAAAATAAAAAAGTAGAAGAACATAAAAAACAAAGCAAACTAAAACAATATTTTGAAAAACATCCAAAAATGAAAATAGTACTGTTAGTAGCAATATTTATACTTGTATTTGTAGTAACCTTGTTTGTTACAAAATTTGCAATGGATGCAGGAACAGTAAAAAATGTGGAAATTCCAGAATTAGTTGGCCTAACAGAAGATGAAGTTAAAGAAAAATTAAAAGGTACAAAATTTACTTATGAAATAGAAGCGGAAGAATATAATAGTGAAGTAGAGGCAGGAAAAGTAAGTGCTCAAAATCCAGCTTATAGAAAGAACTTTACAATAAAAGAAAACTCAAAAATATCTTTGACAATAAGCAAAGGAACAGAACTAACTACAGTTCCAAAAGTAGCAGGAATGGAATACTCAGAAGCAGAAAAAGAAATTACAGCTAAAAAATTAAAAATAGAAAAAATAGAAGAAAAAAGTGATAAAATAAAAGAAGGATATGTTACAAGACAAGAACCAGCAGAAAATACAGAGCTTCAAGCAGGAGAAACTGTAAAAGTATATGTAAGCATAGGAAATGGCTTAGAGCAAGTACCAGTAACCTTTGTAGTAGGAAAAACAGAAGCAGATGCTAGAAAAGAATTAGAAGACAAAAAATTCAAAGTAGAAGTAAAATATGATGAAGATACATCAAAAACTAATGGAATAGTATTAAAACAAAGCAAAGATGTAGGTGAAGTAGTAGAAGAAGGAACAACAATAGTGCTTACAGTAAATAAAATTTCAGAAGTAAAAAAAGGAACAGTAAATGTTAATTTAAAATCAATATTAAACTATACAAAACCAACAGCAGTAAACGAAGAAGTAACAGTTCCAAAAGTAGCAGTAAAAATTACAGTAAATGGAGATACAGTTTATAACGAAAAACAAGCTAAAGATACTACAAAAATATCAACAGAAGTTCAAGGAAAAGGAACAGTAGAAGTAAAAATTTATGTAGATGATATATTAAAAGGAACTAAAAACTTAGATTTAAATAGTTCAAGTCCAGTAATTACTTTTGAATAAAATCATCATAGTAACAAGGTAAAGATAGAGGATTGGAAAAAAGTATACCAGTCCTCTTAAAAAATAAAAAGGAAGTAAATATGCAAAAAGGATTAATAATAAGTAATATTTCAAATTTATATGAAGTAAAAGTTGAAGACAAAATAATAGAATGTAAGCCAATGGGAAAAATAAAACAAACAGAGCTTACGCCAGTAGTTGGAGATTATGTAGAAATTCAAGAAATAGAAAATGAGCAAGGTAAAGGAATGATAACAAAAGTATTAAAAAGAACGATGTATTCTAAAAGGCCAAAGCTAGCCAATTTAACACAAATAGTGCTAGTAGTTTCTTTAAAATCTCCAAAGCCAGATTTATTATTGTTAGATAAACAATTAGCATATGCAGAATATTTAAAAATAACTCCAATAATATGTATAAATAAAGTGGACTTAGGAAATGAAGAATTATTAAAAAATATACATGAAGTATATGAAAAAATAGGATATAAAGTTATAGATACAATTGCAAAACAAGGAAAAGGAATAGACGAATTAAGAAAAGTTTTGAAAAATAATATTACAGCATTTTCAGGAAATTCAGGAGTAGGAAAATCAACACTAATTAATAGTTTGTTTAGTGAAACAAAAACTCTTGAAGGAGATATAAGCAAGAAAAACAATAAGGGAAAAAATACCACTACAAGTGTAACTTTGTATGAAATAGAAAATGGGTATATTGCAGATACTCCAGGTTTTTCAACCTTTACAATAGAAGAAATAGAAAGCGAAGAATTAAGCTATTATTTTAAAGAATTTAAAGAATACTTGCCAAAATGTGAGTATACAGACTGTGAACATATAAAAGAACAAAATTGTGGAATAAAAAGTGCAGTAGAAGCAGAAAAAATAAGTAAAGAAAGATATGAAAGATACTGCAAAATAATGGAAGAATTAAAAAAGAAGGAGGAAAGAAAATGGTAGAAGTGGCAACATCACTTTTAGATGTGGATAAAGAAAAAATAATAAAAACAATATACGACTTAGAAGTTGCAGGAACAGATTATTTTCATATAGATGTAATGGACGGAAAATTTGTAAAAAATGATACAATAGAAAAAATGAGAGAATATACAGAATATATAAAACAAGTTTCAAATATACCAATAGACGTACATTTAATGGTAGATAATATAGAACCTTATTTAAAAGAATATGTAGATATGGAAGTTCAAGCTATTATATTCCATATAGAAAGTTGTAAGAACGAGGAAGAAGCCTTAAAATGGATTTCATACCTAAAAGAAAACAATATAAAAGTAGGAATAACATTAAAACCAAAAACAAAAATAGAAGATATATACAAATATATTCCATACATACATAAAGTATTAGTAATGTCAGTAGAACCGGGAAAAGGTGGGCAAGAATTTATGCCAGAAGCCATAGAAAAAATAAAAAAATTAAACAATTTTATTTATGAAAATGGATTTGAAGTAGATATAGAAGTCGATGGAGGAATAAACGATAAAACTGCTAATCAGACAATAGAAGCAGGAGTAAATATACTAGTTGCAGGAAATTACATTGCAAAAGCAGAAAACTTTAAACAAGCAATAGATAGCATAAAACAAAAAAGTAACAATTAGGGACAGTCCCTAATTGTTACTTTTTTCCTTTTTGTAAAATACATTTACTAATAAAGTTCCTATGCCGAAAGCATAAATTAAGAAGCTTATAAAAGCACCAACAAATGGAATTTTAGTAATTAAGCAAAGCACTAAATTAACTAATAATGTAAATAATACAAATTTAACATTTCCATTCATTTTTAATTTTCTAGTAACTAATTTACCAAGGTAAATACTTGTTATAGAAGAAGCTATAAGTGAAAATACTACAAAAAGTAATGCAAAAGGAGTAAATAATTTAGTTCCAAATACACTTATTAGTAATAATAATGAAACTATAACTGCAACTATTGGAGCTAAAACACCAATACCTAAACTAGCAAGACATTTCTTTATGCTCATTTTTTCAACTCTTTCAATAAATTTAGGTGCTAACCAAATTAAAAGTAAAACTAAAACAAAAGTTAATACTAATTGTTTAAAAATATTAAGAGCTTGTTTTAAAATAATAGCAGCTACAGAAACTGCAACTTTTGTATCTGCGTTAACAGCTGTGTAAGAAATATCTCCAGAAACAGTACCTTCTGCAAAGTTAATTTCACTTGTAGAAGAATAATTTAAATTACCATAAATTACTGTATCAGAGCTTTCTTCAGGAAGGTTTATTGACTTAGCATTTATAAAAGCATTTCTTCTGATTTTTCCGTTAATATTAACAGTGTTTCCAGAAACCTTAAAATCTCTGTAAACAAAACCATTAGTATCTAAAGTGAATTTGTTAGCTACTGCATAAACATCATATACAACACCATTAATAGTAATTTCGTTTGCACAAGCGAAAATGCTACTATATACATATCCACCGTCAATAGTTACTTTGTTAGCTACAACGAAAAGGTCTCCTCCAATTTCTCCTGTTATTTTTACTTCATTAGCAGCAATAAAAACATTTCCGTCTACTACATTGTCAATAACAACTTCATCATCTGAAAGATATAAATCGCTATTAACCCAGTTAGCAGTAGCTTCTGTAGAAGTATGGTTATCGTTATCCCCATTTTCAGAAGTAGTTTCTACAGCTGAATTTTCTTCTGAAGTAGTTACAATTGTATTATCTACAGAAGCTTCTGTAGCAAGGCAAACAGAAGAAAATAATAAAATAATAGATAAAACAATAAGTAAAATTTTTGATTTTTTCTTTAACATTTTGTAAAATCTCCTTTCAAATAATATAGTGTAAATATATATCTTTAAGCGAAATTTGTCAAGGAAAAAGTGCTAGTATTTTAGCACTTTTTGGTTTTTCTATATTTGCACATATAAGAGATAGGGCAAATTTCACATTTAGGACTTTGAGAGGTACAAATATTTCTGCCATGCCAAATTAAAATATGGTTTAAATCGTAATAATACTTTTTAGGAAACAACCTTAGTAAATCTTGCTCAATTTTTTCAGGAGTAGCCTCATTTGAAAATCCAATTCTATTAGAAATACGTTTACAATGAGTATCAACAGCTACACCTTGAGGTGAGTTAAAAGCCTCTAGCATAACAACATTTGCAGTTTTTCTTCCAACACCGGGAAGAGTAAGCAATTCTTCCATAGTATTGGGTACAGTTGAATTATATTCATTTACCAAAATATTAGAAGTAGCCTTTATATTTTTAGCTTTATTTTTATAAAAACCACAAGAATGAATTAAGTTTTCCAACAATTCTAAATCCATGTTAGCAAAATCTTCGGGGGTTTTAAACTTGCTAAAAATAAAAGGAGTAGTTTTATTAACCCTTTCGTCAGTACATTGAGCAGATAAAATAACAGCCACCAACAATTCAAAAGGAGTAGAAAAATCCAAACTACATTTAGCATCAGGATAAGTATCTTTTAAAATTTCTAAAATATTTATAGCTTGTTTAGAATTCATAATATTTCATAACCTTTCTTAAAATTTATAAAAATATTAAACCACAAAGAAGCAAAAAAATCAATTGGGTAGTAGAGGCTCTAATTGAAAAAAGGTGGCAATTTTGGGTAGAGTTTGAGCGCAGAGCAAAAGGAAAAATGGTTTTAGTAGATAAGGTTCATTGTAACAAAAAAAGTAAAAATAAATATAATATAATAAAAAGGAGGTAATATATTATGTTTTGTGCACTAAAAAAGACCATAGGTGTGTGCTTAATAGGAATAGGTTTTGGAGTATTACTAGTGCTATTACTTCCAATTACAGGTTGGTTATTTTTAATAGGAGCAGCAATTTTAATTATGGGTTTAACGTGGCTGTTTTGTTAAAAATATAATAAAAATAGCTTTTGAAAAAAGAATAGGAGAGTGAAAAGGATATGACAATAGTTGTAAAAAAAGTTCCCAAATTTTTAAGAGGTTTTGTAAAATTGATATTTGGAATAAAAGATTAAAACTACATAGGGGAAGTACTTTGGTAAAAAATAGAAGAAAAGAAAATAAAAAAGCCTCTAGAAACAAAAATAAAATAGGTCAAATCAAAAGAATAAAAAATTCTTCTCATTTGACCTATTTTATTTACTATTCCTTAAGAAATTTAGTACTAAAAAGTAGTATGCATCCTACTTTCGTATATATTCACTAATAATTAAGCTCTTTTAACTTTTCCAGAACGTAAACATTTTGAACATACAGAAACTTGTTTTACTTGACCGTCTACAATAGCTTTTACATTTCTAATGTTTGGTTTAAAAGTTCTAGTTGCTCTTCTACTAACGTGTGAACGTGCAATACTAATTTTATTTCCATGAGATAGTGTCTTTTCGCAAATTTCACATTTTGCCATTTTTAGCACCTCCTATAAGTTTTAATAAAATTGACTATTAATAATATTAACACACAAAAAGAAGAAAATCAAGCATTTTGCAAAAAAATATAACACCAAAGCGCAAAAAAATATTAATATTCAATAGTTTGTCCGTTTTGAATTTAAAGTTTCTATATGTTTATTTGATTCTTCTAAATTTTTTATATCTTGAGTAGCTTGGTTAAAATCTGATATTTTTACATGACTTGATAAAACATATAAATCTTGGTTTAAAGTACTTTCCTGTAATTTTTGCCTTACGCCAAAAACCTTTTCTGCTATAAAACTATTTAGTTCAACAATATTTTTGGTATTTGCAACCTCCTGAAAAATACTTGATAAATATTCTTTATTTTCTAATTTATAATAGAATTCATCACCATAAATTTTTGTTATTGCAGCTTTATCCCTATTAATGTCATTTAAGATGTTTTTTTCAGGTGTAGCAGAATTCATATTTTTAAAAGCTAAAAAATAAGGGTACACTATTCCTCTAATCTTATCATTACTTAATTCGTTCTTAGCAGTAATTATTTGCTTCCCTTTAAAACCATTTGTAGTACTTTCAAATTCAAAATCTTCTGGAAAGGATACACCTGATTTTATATATGCTTCTTTTTTCAGATTTTCACCAGTTACTCTATCAGTTATTATTTCTTGGTGCATAGGAGTTGCAAAATGGTTTGATAAGTTAGAAATTTTTATGCCCAATTCACCATTTGAAGTTAGTTCAACTAAGCAATGGTTAATAGTTTTGTAGATATCTTCTTGTATAGTATTATTAAACTTAAGGTTTTCATCTACTGGAATATATGTGTGAATTATTTCATGTATCATTGAAACCACATCTAAATTGGGAATATTTTCATTAAAACCTTCGGGGTATGAAGCAAGTGTAGTTACCTGTTTACCGTTGGTTTTTATAGCATAAGGGTCACCAAATAGTTGAGGAGGTAACACAACAGTTTCTATCTCTTTTTTATCTAAGTTTTGTAAAATTGGTGCTAAAGTTTCATTTGCAAGAGGTTTATAGGTTTCAAATTTTCTTTGTAAATTTTCTGTATGTACTAAAGTTTTTTCTAACATTAACTCATAAAATTTAGTGCTTTTTAACTTGGTAAAAGCATCCATTACATTTTTTCCTTCAAGAGTTATAAGATCATCATCATTTTTAACAGTAGTAAGTGCTTCAAGTCTTTTAACCATATTACTAGCTAGTTCATTTCTGCTCTCATTATCAGCTAATTTGTCAAAATCATCGCCATAATTTATAAAACTTTGAATTTCTGGAAATTTCTTTGCAATTTGCATAAATTCATCAATAGCGCTTTGCTCTACCAAAGTTGAATTATGATAATAAAAGCTAGCTTTATCAGAAAATTTATATGAATAAGCTAATAAATTTCCAAGCAAAAAATATTCATTGCAGTTAAATTTAGCATCAATATAATTAGTAGAATTATTAAATGAATTTTTTTCTAACATTATGTAGTCACTTCCTATCTTTTTCTAAATAAATTTTTTATTTTATTGAAAAATTGTATAAATACATTTTCTTTATATTCTACTATTTGAAGGTTAGTATCAATATTTTCAGTTTTTTTCTTTTTAAAAATATTATCAGGATTATATTCTTCTACTAGCTCTTCTTGATATGTATTTTCATTTTCATAAAATATTTTTTCTAATTGTTGTTTTTCTTCGTCAGTAGACCAATAATTGTATTTTAAAACAGCAATTAAAGCAATAGCCTTGTCTGAAAAATTTTGTTCTAATAAACTTTTATTTGTATCAATGTATATGTTATATTGAGTGTCAGATTGGTCGCAAATTAATTCCATTAATTTTTTTGGTAATTTATCAAGATATGACTGTGGCAAATATTGTAACAGGCAATTAACCTCAGTATATGCTTTAGTATAGATTGGATTATCAATCATTATAAAACACCTTCTTTTTAATATCTAAATTATATCATAGCGAAAATAAAAATGTATAGCATTATTTATTTTTTTGTAAAAAAGATAGAGGAGCAATGGACTACTAAAGAAAAGGCGAAAAAATTAAATTTTAAATAAAAGACATAGATAGTTTGAAAAATTTTAAAAATATAAAACAAAAGAAGGCAAAAACACCTAAAATGAGCTAAATTAAGCTTTGCAAAATTTCCAAAATATGTTATAATACAAAACGATGGTGCATTATTCTAGTCATACTGTCTATTATGAGGGTGGGGCTAAAAATCCACTAAAGGGCACATCAGTGAAGTTTCTTATTTATGCGCGAAATGCCAGTTTTGTGTGTATGTAGGGAGTAAAGAATATAGGGTAATATGTAATGGCATATATAGGATTCCCTATTTTCGCGGAGGCTTAATAAAAATTCTAAATATATCCTTTTAGAAAGCAATTTAAGTATAACCTATGTTGAGTGCCAAGACACAAAATACATAGTGTAGCCTGTTTTGAGTGAAGGTATCGGGATTAACTTAAAACTCAATTAAAAATTAGGCCAATTTTTAATTGAATTATACAAAAACTTGTATTTAGAGTTATGAAATTATTTTTGCGAAAGAAACTAGTAATAGGTAGCAGTATTTAAAGGAAAACTTCTAGGATGTTTGCTTTAATCTATAAGCAAGGAAATCTAGGGATTAAGGTACGGATTTTAAGTGGCGATCTGGTTTCTAACTATTATATATAATTGTTTTTTTTATTATAAATAGTAGTAAGATATTTTCTTTAAATGGAAACGGCTAAACAGTAATGTTTAGTAGAAAATAGAGAAATTCTTCTAGACCTAAACCGTAAAATTTACTTAGGTTTTTACCATCTAAAAAATATATACAAAAATGGAGAAAATAAATGGCAAAAAAAGAAAAAACTAAGAATGACAATAAAAAGAAAGATAACTCGGAGCTGAAATGGTTTATAACGGTGTTTATAACCACTTTTATTTTATCTATTATATTTTCATACATATGTACAAATGCAATTTCTAGTTTAGAGTTATTTCCAGCATTGCTAATACTAATATTAACCATATTTATAGGAATAATATTTGATATAGTAGGTGTAGCAGTAACAGTAGCAAAAGAAGAAGAGCTTCATGCAAAAGCAAGTAAAAAAGTAGAAGGGGCTAAAACCTCAATAAAACTTATACGAAATTCATCAAAAGTTTCTAATATATGTGCAGACGTAATAGGAGATATTTGTGGGGTAATAAGTGGTTCTATAGCAGCACTTATTACAATAAAAATAACAGAAAAATATAATTTAAACTTTGACTTACAATTTATCATTAGTGCAATAGTTGCATCACTTACAGTTGGCGGAAAAGCAATAGGAAAAGGTATAGCAAAACGAAACTCTACAAAAATTGTACATATGGTAGGGGTAATAGTAGGAAAGTTTAGTTTCAAAAAAAGAGCATAGGCTCTTTTTTCGTATTAAAAAACAAAACAAAAATTTGTAAAAATATTAAATGTTCGCTTGTTTTTTTTACGTAAATATTATATAGTATAAAGCATAGAAAATGAGAATAAGCAGATGTAAGGAGAGAATATGTACGCATATATAAAAGGAAGTTTAGAAGTAAAAACAAGTGGTTATATTGTAATAGATGTAAATGGAATAGGTTATAAAATATTTATGTCAGAAATAGCAATAGCAGAATTAGGAGAAATAGGTCAAATAGTAAAAGTACATACATATTTAAAAGTAAAAGAAGATGAAATGAGTTTATACGGATTTAACACAAATGAAGAACTTCGAATGTTTGAACTATTATTATCTGTAAGTGGAATAGGTGCAAAATCAGCAATAAATATATTATCTAATATTACTCCATCAAGCTTTGCATTAGCTGTAATTACAAGTGATGTTGCAAAAATAAAGGCACTTCCAGGAATTGGGCCAAAAGGTGCACAAAGAATTATATTAGAGCTAAAAGATAAACTAAATAAACAGCAAGATATAGAAGAAGTAGAAAAACAAGTACAAAAAGTGGTAGATACACAGAAATATAATGAAGCAATTTCAGCACTTCAAGTTCTAGGATATAGTAAAAAAGAGATAGAATGTGCACTTCAAGGAATAGACGAAGATTTAACAGTAGAAGAAATAATAAAATTAGGATTAAAAAATTTAGCAAGATAAATTTAAAATTTTAGAACAGAAATTGAAAATTAAAAAAAGATTAGTTTCATAAATTTTTAAATTTGTTTTTAAAATTTAGAATTGAAAGGAAGAAAAAATGACAGACTTTAGCAAGCCATTAGCATATAGAATGAGGCCAAAGAGCCTAGAAGAGTATGTAGGGCAAGAACATATTTTAGGAAAAGACAAAATTTTATATCGTACAATAAAAGCAGATAGATTATCTAGTATTATTCTGTGGGGACCTCCAGGGTGTGGAAAAACTTCGCTAGCAAGGGTAATAAGCGAAACTACAAAATATAAATTTACAAGAATAAATGCTGTAACAGCAGGAGTAGGAGATATAAAAAATGCAATAGTGGAAGCTAGTAATGTGCTTTTAAATCCTACAGGAAAATGTATATTATTTATAGACGAAATTCATCGTTTTAATAAATTACAACAAGATGCACTTCTACCATATGTAGAAAATGGAACAGTAATTTTAATTGGAGCAACTACAGAAAATCCTTATTTTGAGGTAAATAAAGCTTTAATATCTCGTTCTATGGTTGTAAAATTAGAACCTTTAACTATAAAAAATATATATACAGTATTAAAAAGAGCATTAGTAGCACCAGAGGGACTTGGAAGCTATAAAATAAAAATAGAAGACGAGACCTTAAGAAAAATAGCAGAGGTTTCAAATGGAGATGTACGTACAGCATTAAATGGACTAGAAATAGCAGTATTAACTACTAAAATGAACGAACAGGGTGTTATAGAAATTACGCCACAAATAGCAGCAGATAGTGTGCAAAATAGAAAAGCAATTTTCGATAAAAATGGAGATAGCCATTATGATAATATTAGCGCATTTATAAAATCAATGAGGGGCTCTGACCCAGATGCTACAGTATTTTACTTGGCAAGGGCAATAAATGGAGGAGAAGACCCTATGTTTTTAGCAAGAAGAATTGTTATATGTGCCTCAGAAGATGTAGGACTTGCAAATCCAAATGCACTAGTGGTTGCAAATTCAGCAATGCAAGCTGTTCATATGGTAGGAATGCCAGAAGCAAGAATAATTTTATCAGAAGCAGCATTATATGTGGCATTATCACCAAAATCAAATTGCTCTTATAATGCAGTAAATACAGCTTTAGAAGATGTAAAAAATAAAGATACGGGCGAAGTTCCAATGCATATAAGAAATGCACCAGCAGAAGGAATGGAACAATTTGGCTATCATGAAGGATACAAATATCCACATGATTATCCAAATCATTACGTTGAACAACAATACTTGCCAGACAAAATGATAGGAACCAAATATTACATACAAGATGACACAGTTACATTTAACAAATGACGCAAAAGGGACGTTTCCTTTTGCGTCATTTTATAATAATTTATATAATAATTTGTCAAATCCCTTTATTTTTGCCAATTTCTGTAGTATAATAGAAATAGTTTTGAAGTAAAAAATAAAAATCAAGGAGGAAAAATTATGGGAGGACTTATAACTTTAATCGTTATTCTTGCTATTATTTTTATAATTGCAATAAAGTCAATAAAAATTGTTAAACAATCAGAAGTATATATTATAGAAAGACTTGGTAAATTTCATAAAATAGCCGATGCAGGTTTAACTATTATAGTTCCATTTATTGATCATGTACGTAGTGTAGTAAGCTTAAAACAACAAACTATGGACATACCACCACAAGGTGTTATTACAAAAGATAATGTTACAATTACAATAGATACTGTTGTATTTTATAAAATTACAGACCCAGCAAAAGCAGTATATGAAATTCAAAGCTTAAAGAAAGGTATTGAATATTTAGCCATTACAACTATTCGTGATATTGTTGGTAAAATGGATTTAGACGAAACTTTTAGTTCAAGAGATGCAATTAATGACCAATTAAGAGTCATTTTGGACGAAGCAACAGACCAATGGGGCTGCAAAATAGATAGAGTAGAAATTAAAGATATTACACCACCAGCAGATATTAGAGATGCAATGGAAAAGCAAATGAATGCAGAAAGAAATAAAAGAGCTCTAATTTTACAAGCAGAAGGTGAAAGACAATCTGCAATTACACTTGCACAAGGTAAAAAAGAAGCCGCTATATTAGAAGCAGAAGCAGATAAAGAAGCAAAAATTAGAAGAGCAGATGGTGAAGCTGAAGCTATTAAAAAAGTGGCAGAAGCAAAAGCCGAAGAAATACATATGGTATATAATGCAATGATGAAAGCAAATCCAGATGAAAAATTAGTACAATTAAAATCTTTAGAAGCATTAAAAGAAGTAGCAAATGGAGAAGCAAATAAAGTATTTATTCCATTTGAAGCAACATCTGCATTAAGTAGTATAGGTGCAGTAAAAGAAATAATAAAAGACGATAAAAAAACAGCTAAAAAAGATAAAGAATAGAATAAATAATAAAATGAAAAAAAGAGCATCAAACTAGGTTATAGTTTAAAGCTCTTTTTAAATGTTGTGACCATTAATAATAGTCAAACTTTTGTAACGCAAATGCTTTCTTAAAAATTAGTAATTCTCAAGAAAAATTTCAATTCTCATCTGATAATTTTTAAGAGGAATAATAAATGGGATTCCTCTTACATAGTAATCAATGATTAGCATGAGGTCAGAAATATATGTTCCATTAATATATTTCTTCTTGACTAAAATGTCAATTTTGTCCAAGGTAGATAGTTCTGTTATCCCATCCTCAGCTGTTAAAGGCAAATCTTTGCCTTTGTCTAAAAAGTACTGATAATACCGGTCTACATAGGGCTTAACTTCACTAACTACATACTCATAAGCTTCTTGATAAGATTCGTTAGTTGCGCTACACATACAAATCCCTCCTTTTTAGGATTTTATACAATATATTCAAGATGTTATATATAATAACACAAAATTAAAAAATATACAAGTAGCAATTAGGGACAGTCCCCAATTGCTACTTTTTCCCAATTGGGGACTGTCCCTAATTGGGAAAATTTAAAAAATTACTTTAAAAACTAGATAAAATATGATAAAATAAGGCGAAAGAAAAAAGAAACGAGGAAGAAAAATGGAAAAAACAGTAGCATTTTTTACTTTACGGTTGTAAGGTAAATCAATATGAAACAAATGCAATGATAGAACAATTTATAAAAAAAGAATATAAAATAAAAGAATTCGATGAAAAAGCAGATATATACATAATAAATACATGCACAGTAACAAATATGGCAGATAGAAAATCAAGGCAGATGCTAAGACGTGCAAAAGAATTAAATCCAGACTCTATAATAGTAGCATGTGGCTGTTATGCACAAGTAGCAAAAGAAGAGCTAGAAAAAATACCAGAAATAGACGTAATATATGGAACCAACGAAAAGAACCAAATTGCAGACCTAGTTGACGCATTGGGGACGTTTCCTAATGCGTCAACTGTTCCTTTTGCGTCAGAAGCAGAAAAAAATAATACTCAAAAAGAAGCAAAAGTAACAGATGTAATGTATCAAAAAGAATTTTTAGATTTTGGTGTTACAGATTATACAGAAAAAACAAGAGCTGTTGTAAAAGTGCAAGACGGTTGTGACAGATTTTGTTCATATTGCATAATTCCATATGCAAGGGGACATGTTAGAAGTAGAAAAATTGAAAATACTGTAGAAGAAGTTAAAGCTATTGCACAAAATGGAATTAAAGAAGTTGTAATTACAGGAATTCATTTGGCTTCATATGGAAAGGATTTTAAGCCAAAAGCAAGCCTAATAGATGTATTAGAACAAATAAATAAAATAGATGGAATTGAAAGAATTAGACTAGGTTCACTAGAACCAACTTTAATTACAGAAGAATTTTTAAAAAGATTAACAAAACTAGAAAAAATATGTGACCATTTTCATTTATCACTTCAAAGTGGATGTGATGAAACTCTAAAAAGAATGAACAGAAGATATACTACCGAAGAATTTGCAAAAAGTGTGGAACTTCTTAGAAAATATTATAAAAATGTTGCACTAACAACAGATATAATAGTAGGCTTTCCTGGAGAAACAGAGGAAGAGTTTAATGAAACATATGAATTTTTAAAAAAAATTAATTTTTACCAAATGCACATTTTCAAATATTCTCCAAGAAAAGGAACAAAGGCAGCTGTGATGCCAAATCAAATAGACGGAAACATAAAAGAACAAAGAAGTGCAAAATTGATAGAATTATCACATAGTAATGAAATTAAGTATAATGAAGAAGAAATAGGAAAAGAACTAGAAGTATTGTGGGAAGAAAAAGAGGGTGAATACATTAAAGGACATACAACAAATTATAAAGTAGTAAAAATCCCATATAAGCCAATAGAAAATACAATATCAAAAGCTAAAATAGAAAAAGTGGAAAATTTAGAACTAATAGGTGTTGAAAGTTAAGTAAAATTAGTATATAATTAAACACATTAAGAAGAGAATTTAGCGATATTGCTAATAAATTGATATATTGTTAAATAATAATTCATTTATAAAGATAGGAGAGAAAAGAATGGAAAAAGTAAACTTAAAAGATAAATATTTAAAATTTTTTGAAAGTAAAGGACACAAAATAATACCAAGTGCACCATTAATACCAGAAAATGACCCAAGTGTATTATTTAATACAGCAGGAATGCAACCACTTGTACCATATTTAATGGGACAACCTCATCCATTAGGAACAAGACTTACAGATGTTCAAAAATGTGTAAGATTAACAGATTTAGAGGGAATAGGAGATAAAACTCACCATACATTTTTCGAAATGCTTGGAAACTGGAGTTTAGGAGATTACTTCAAAAAAGAAGCTATTTCATGGAGTTTTGAATTTTTAACTAAAGTATTAAACATTCCAGTAGAAAAATTAGCAGTAACAGTATTTGAAGGAGACGATTTAATTCCTAGAGATGAAGAGTCTGCATCAGTTTGGAAAGAAATGGGTATTCCAGAAGAAAGAATTAGTTATTTAGATAAAGATAATAACTTTTGGATTGCTGGAGAAGCAGGACCATGTGGACCAGATACAGAAATATTTTATTGGAGATCAGATGATCCAGTTCCAGTAAAACATGACCCAGAAGATGAAAGATGGGTAGAAATTTGGAACAATGTATTTATGCAGTACGAAAAACATGCAGATGGTACAATTTCTGAACTTCCAAAGAAAAATGTAGATACAGGAATGGGTGTTGAAAGAACAGTTGCAATATTAGAAGGTGTAGATGATAATTACTTAACATCAATTTGGAAAGATGTAATAGATAGAATTGAAGAAATGTCAAATACAACTTATAAAGAAAATCCAGAAAGTATAAGAATAATTGCAGATCATATTAGAACAGCAGTATTCATTAGTGCAGATTATTCTGGAATAAAGCCTTCAAACACAGACCAAGGTTATATTTTAAGAAGATTAATTCGTAGAATGATTAGACATGCTAAAAAAATAGAAATTGACTTAAATAGTGGATTTGAAAGAGAATTAGCAAGTATGATTATTGATAAATATAAAGATTATTATAAAGAGTTAACAGATAACAAAGAAGTAGTTTTAGATGTATTAACAAATGAACTAAACAAATTTAACAAAACATTGGAAAAAGGATTAAGAGAATTTGAAAAAATAGTTTCTCACTTAAATGGAAACATGTTAGATAAAGATTTAGCATTTAAATTATATGATACTTATGGATTCCCACTAGAATTAACAGTAGAGCTTGCAAATGAAAAAGGAATAAAAGTTGATGAAGAAGGATTTAATCAAAAATTCAAAGAACATCAAGAAAAATCAAGAGCTGGTTCAGAACAAAAATTTAAAGGCGGTTTAGCAGGAGATAGCGAAATAGAAACTAGATACCATACAGCAACACATCTTTTAAATGCAGCATTAAAGCAAATAATAGGAAAGGATACACATCAAAAAGGTTCAAACATTACAGACGAAAGAATGAGGTTTGACTTTAACTGCGACCATAAATTAACAGACGAAGAAAAACAAAAAGCAGAAGATTTAGTAAATGAGTGGATAAAAGAGGCTTTACCTGTTACAGTAGAAGAAATGAGCAAAGAAGAGGCAGTAAAATCTGGTGCAGAATGTATGTTTATAGAAAAATATCCAGATGTAGTTACAGTATACACAATAGGAGATGTATCTAAAGAATTATGCGGTGGACCTCACGTAAAAAATACATCAGAATTAGGACATTTCAAAATTAAAAAAGAAGAAGCAAGTTCATCAGGAGTAAGAAGAATAAAAGCAATTTTAGAGTAAACTAATAGGGACGGGACGATTTAGTTTAGCAAATAATTAAACTGAAAAAAGCTTAAATAGTAATTATAAAGTTAAACTAAAAATGACTGTCCATATTGTTTTAGAAGGAGAGAAAGTTATGGAAGATTGTATTTTTTGTAAAATAATAAAAGGAGAAATCCCTTCAAAAAAAGTATATGAAGACGAAGATGTACTAGCATTTCATGATATAAATCCAGCAGCTCCAATTCATATATTAGTAATTCCTAAAAAACACATATCAATGCTTACAGATTTAACAAAAGAAGATGAAGCATTAATAGGGAAAATTTATACTACAATAAATAAAATAGCAAAACAAGAAGGCTTTGAAAAACAAGGATTTAGAGTAATTGCAAATTGTGGTAAAGATTCAGGGCAAGAAGTAATGCACATACATTTTCATATTTTAGGCGGAAAAGTATTAGGCGAAAAAATAGTTGGATAATTATATGTAACAATATAATAAAATTATATTGAGCAAAATTAGCAAAAAATTAATAAAAATGTAGAAAAAATATCCTCATTATGGTATAATTAAATTAATTATATGCCAAGGAGGATATTTTTTTATGTTTGAAAGTAAATATTCAAAATTATTAACAGGATTATTAATAGCAGGAATAATTATAGTTGTTTTAACTTTAGTAGGAATAGGAATTTATATTTTTAATAGTGCAAAATTAAAAAAAGATGCAGAAGAAGCAGCCAACAGATACAACGAAAGTGTAAATAGAGTTGAAGAAGATACTACTTCAAACACGGTTGTTTCTAACGAAGTAGCACCAATTATAGGAATAGAAAATATAGTTAATGGTGATACAAATACCTCAGAAGGAAAAAAAGAAACCTATAAAGGATTTACAGTTTTAGGAACAATAGAAATTCCAGCAATAAATTTAAAAAGTGTAGTACTAGAAAGTTCTAGTAAAGAAGCAATAGAAGTTGCAGTTGGAGTTTATGAAGAAGATATAACAGAACTAAACTTAGTTGGAAATACAACAATAGTTGGTCATAACTATCGTAATGGAACCTTCTTTTCTAACAATAAAAAATTGGTAGAAGGAGATAAAATCTATATAACAGATTCAACTGGTAAAAAAATAACATATACAATTTACAAAACATATATAACAACACCAGAAGATTCATCACATTTATATAGAGATACAGCAGGAAAAAGAGAAATAACTTTAACAACTTGTACAGATGATACACAAAGCAGATTAATTATACTAGCAAAAGAAGCATAAGCAAAAGAGTTTGAAGGGAGAAAAAATGCAAAAAGGAAAAGTATTTTTTAATATAATAATTGCAATTTCTGTAGTAGCTTTAATTTGTATACTTTCATATGTAGCCTATTATTATATTAGCAATTACCTAGACTTAAAAAGTGCAGAAGAAGCGGTAGACGAATTCGAAAATGAAGTAATAGTAGTTAATATAGAAGACGATGAAAATACAGATCAAATAGCTCAGGAAGAAAATGAAATTGTACAAAATAATTCTTCATCAAACAAAACTACCAGCAGCTCAAAAACAAATGTTACACATAGAGGGTATTCAGTAATAGGAACAATACAAATTCCTAAAACAAAAGTAAAAATACCTATAGTAGATAAAACAAGTCCAGATGCAATGAGAGCAGCAGCTGCTGTTATATATGGGGCAGGTTTAAATGAAGTAGGAAATACAGTAATAGCAGCACATAATTACAGAAATGGTACATATTTTTCTAACAACAAAAAATTAGCAATTGGAGATAAAATATATATTACAGATGCCTCAGGAAACAAGGTAGAATATAGTATATATAAAACGTATACAGTAGATGCAACAGAGTTTTCATATGCAACAAGAAACACTAATGGAAAAAGGGAAATCTCGCTTTCTACATGCACTACAGACCCTGAAAAAAGGTTAGTTATATGGGCTAAAGAAATTTAAAAAATAAGCAAAAAAAATGGTAAAAGTTTTGACTTTTACCATTTTTTGATGTATAATATAAATGTAGTTAAAAAAGAGAAATTAACCTTTCTTGACTGACTAAATATTAGGAAAAATAAATAGAAAGGATGTGTCTTATATGTTCAATATAGGCGATAAAATAGTATATCCAATGCATGGAGCAGGAACTATTGATGCGATAGAAGAAAAAGATATTTTAGGAGAAAAACAAGCCTATTACATTATAAAAATGCCAGGTGAAGTAAAAGTAATGGTGCCAACTGTTAAAGCAGAAGAAATAGGTGTTAGAAATATAATAAGCAAAGAAAATGCTAATAAAGTTTTTGAAATATTAGAAGAAAACGAAACTGAAATGTCAAATAATTGGAACAAAAGATATCGTGACAATATGGAAAAAATGAAAAGTGGAAATATCTATGAAGTGGCAGATGTAGTTAGAAACTTAAGCTTTAAACAAAAAGAAAAGGGGTTATCTACAGGTGAGAAGAAAATGCTTAACAATGCAAAACAAATATTAGTTAGTGAACTTGTATTAGCAGAGCATGCTTCACAAGAAGAAGTAGAAACTTTAATAGACAATAAAATTACAATGTCATTTGAAGAATACAAATTGCCAGAAGAAAATGTAGCAGAACATATAGGAAAAGATATAGTTAAAAAATTTATTCCTTTTGATGGAACAGGCACAAGCTTATAAAAAAGTAAGACGACTTAATATTAGTCGTCTTTATTGTGCAAAAATATAAAAAACGAAAAATGTCATTTTACATAACATAAAAGAAGGATTTATGTTATTTATGTCGAATAATATAATTATGATAAAGAAAGGTAAACCAAAATGGTAAGATATAGTGATGAGTTAATAGAAGAAATTAAAAATAGAAATGATATTATAGACGTAATTTCACAATATGTAGTGTTAAAAAGAAGCGGAAGAAACTTTTTTGGATTATGTCCATTTCATAAAGAAAAATCTGGCTCATTTTGTGTATCACCAGATAAGCAAATATTTCATTGCTTTGGATGTGGTGTAGGTGGAAATGTATTACACTTTGTAAGCAAAATAGAAAATATAGGTTTTAAAGAAACTATAGAAATGCTTGCAGAAAGGTCAGGAGTGGAGCTTCCAAAACTAGATAATGCAGAAGATAATAGAATTTTACAATTAAAATCTAAAGTATACCAAATAAATGAATTAACTGCTCAATTTTATCATGAAAATTTATATAAGCCAACAGCCAAAAGGGCTCAAGAATATGTAAAAAAGAGAAAATTAGATAATAATACCTTAAAAAACTTTTTAATAGGCTATTCTGGAAATTTTAATGAATTATATCTAATGCTAAAATCTAAAGGATTTACAGAAGAAGAAATATTAGCATCAAGTTTAGTAAATAAAACTCAAGATGGAAAATTTATAGATAGATTTAGGGGAAGACTTATGTTTCCAATTCAAGATACTAGAAATAGAGTAATAGCTTTTGGAGGCAGAGTATTAGATGATAGCAAACCAAAATACATAAATTCACCAGAAAATATTGTTTATAGCAAAGGAAGGCATTTATTTGGGCTAAATGTGGCTAAAAGGTCAGAATTAAACAAAATCCTTATAGTTGAAGGATATATGGATGCAATATCACTTCATCAAAGAGGAATATCATATGCAGTAGCTTCTTTGGGAACTGCTATGACAGAGGCGCAAGGAAGGTTGCTTAGAAGGACAAGCCAACAAGTAATAATTGGGTATGATGCAGATGGAGCAGGTCAGGCTGCAACAATGCGTGGACTTGAAATTTTGCAAGGACTTGGATGTGATGTTAGAATTTTGCAAATAGAAGGTGCGAAAGACCCAGATGAATTTGTAGTAAAATATGGTCCAGAAAGGTTTGAAAAGCAGGTAGATAAGTCAATTTCATTGGTAGAATATAAAGTTAAAACATTAAAAAGTACCTTAAACTTAGAGCATCCAAATGATAAAATAAAATTCTTAAAAGAAATAGCAAAAGTGCTTTCTAAAATAAATAATGAAATAGAAAGAGAAGTATATGTCGAAAAAATAGCACAAGAATATAAAATTTCTAAAGAAGCAATTTATGCAGAAATTGGTAAATTAGAGAATAACTATGGGGCAAGCAGAAAAAATCTTGAAAGTGCAAAGCCAAGGCTTGAGGTGAAACCACAAATACAGGAAAATAATTCAAATGACAAAAAAGAAAAATTAATAATATATCTTTTAATAAATTATCCAAATGAAAGTTATGAAAAATTGAGGGCAAAAATAGGAATAAATGATATAAAAAGCGAAACCAATAAAGCAATAATAAAAAAATTGTATGAAGAATTTGAAAAAGGAAATATTAATACAAATAGTGTGTTAGATTGGTTCGAGGATGAGAATATTATAAACGAAATAACGTGGATATTGGCATATGATTTTGAAATAACAGAAGTAAATAAATGTATAGAAGATATTTTGAAAACATATGGAAAAGAAAAGGTAATTATAGAAAGAAATGAAATAATAAGGCAGCTAGAAGAAACAGGTTTGGCGCCAGAACAAAAATATGAGTTAGAAAAAAGGCTAAATGAAATAATAATACAATTAGCTAAAATGAAGTAGGGGGGATTATCATTGACAAAAGCTGAAGAATCAAATAAAAAAGAAATAAAAGTAAAAGACGATAAAGTTGTAAAAAAAGAATTAGAAGTCAAAGAAAGCAAAACAAATAAAAAAGAAGTGACAGAAAAAGAAAACAACAAAGCTAAGAAAACTGCAGCAGTAAAAAAAAGTAAAGAAGTTAATGAAGATGCAGAAGTAAAAAAAGATAAAAAAGGTGAAGAAGAAAAAGTAAAAAAATCTGAGAATGAAGTTACAGACGAGAAAGATACAAATAAAGAGAAAGACAAAGTAAAAGAAATTATAGAAAAAGCAAAAAGTAAAGGAAAAATAACATATAGCGAACTTGCCAGTCAATTAGATGAAGAAAATCCAGAACAAATAGACAAAGTTTTTGATGCGTTTGAAGATTTAGGAGTAGATATTTTACAAGAAGACTTAGAAGAACCAAACATAGAAGACTTAGAAGAAGTAGAAGATATAAAATTAGAAGACTTAGACTTAAGCATAGGAATGGATGGAATAAATGTAGATGACCCTGTTCGTATGTATTTAAGAGAAATTGGTAGAATTCCATTATTAACTTATGACCAAGAGATAGAACTCGCAGAGAAAGTATTGCAAGGTGACGAAGAAGCAAAACAAAAACTTGCAGAATCAAACTTAAGGTTAGTTGTTAGCATTGCAAAAAAATATGTAGGAAGAGGGATGCTATTATTAGACTTAATTCAAGAAGGAAATATGGGACTAATAAAAGCAGTTGAAAAATTTGACTATACAAAAGGCTTCAAATTTAGTACTTATGCTACATGGTGGATTCGTCAAGCAATCACAAGAGCAATTGCAGACCAAGCAAGAACAATACGTATTCCAGTTCATATGGTAGAAACCATAAACAAATTAATACGTACATCAAGACATCTATTACAACAATTAGGAAGAGAGCCTACCCCAGAAGAAATTGCAAAAGAAATGGAAATTCCAGTTGAAAAAGTAATGGAAATACAAAAGATAGCACAAGACCCAGTATCATTAGAAACACCTATTGGCGAAGAAGATGATAGCCATTTAGGAGATTTCATACAAGATGATGATAGTCCAGCACCACAAGATTCAGCAGCATATACTTTACTTAGAGAACAATTAGAAGAAGTAATGCAAACATTAACTCCAAGAGAAGCAAAAGTACTTAAACTAAGATTTGGATTAGAAGATGGAAAAGCACGCACATTAGAAGAAGTAGGAAAAGAATTCATGGTAACAAGAGAAAGAATTCGTCAAATAGAAGCAAAAGCATTAAGAAAATTAAGACATCCATCACGTTCTAAGAAATTAAGAGATTATATGAATTAAAGAAGATTTTTAAAATCTTCTTTTTTTAACCTGTTTTTGGGGACGGAGCAAAAAACAGTCAAGAGAAAATTAAAAATAAAAAAGATTGTATTTTAAAATACAACCTTTTTGGTAGCGAAGATGTGATTCGAACACATGACCTGCCGGGTATGAACCGGATGCTCTAGCCAACTGAGCTACTTCGCCATAACTGCTTAAGACAAATACTATTATAATAGCAAATTTAGCATTTGTCAATAAAAAAGAACAATTTTTTTAAAATTGTTCTCAAAATTTATAATTCACGTTCATTTGGCTTAATTAAAGATATATGTTTATCTATAGTGCTTGTAGAATTGTTATGCAAAATAGGATTTATAGTACCAATAGAGCTATTGCGTTTTGCTGTAGTTGAACTTTTAAATTGCTCTTTATTTTTTTGCTTACCATTTGGCTTACTAGGAACACCAATACTTTCACGTAATTCTGTAGCAAGTTTATTTAACTTTTTATCACTTTCTTTTAATATTTTAACTGTTTCAAAATCACTTGATTCATACTCATCAAGAGAAGTTGCTTCAGTTTTGTCATCAAAAATAGAAAGGCAGTTTTTCAAATCTTCCTTTATTTTAAAGAATATATTGTTTGAATTATCTTTTACAATAGTTTTCATCCTTATTCTCACTTAGATTAATTCTAAGTAATACACCTCCTTTAGGTTCTTTTTAACATAATACTATATTAACACAAATGAAAAGGAAAATCAATATTTTTTTATAAAAAAAGAAAAGTTAATTTATTCTTCTTTCAGTCCTAGTGTCCTTTTCGTTCATTTTTTCCAATTCTTTACATTTGATTTTATACTCTACAGCTTGGGTTAAATATCTGTAATACATGTAGCCTTGTTCATATTGTGAAATAGGGTTAAACATATTGTCTGTAAAATTTGTATCTACCCCTTCATAAGGAGAAAAAGGTGAACAGCCATAAAATCCACCTAAATTATTAAAATCTGTATTATTTTTTTCCATTAACATTACCCCTTTTTTATTTAAATATATGAAGTAATACAATAAAAAAGAACGTGGAATTACAAATTAAAATTAAATATAGGCAAGTATGTAATAAGTAAAAAAGTATAAAGTGCCGCAAATGTACCGTGGAGAAATTTGCCTATAATATAAGGTTTAATTGAAATGTTAGACTTTGAGATAATACTGTATACTTGAAGCAAGATAGAAATTCCAGCAAAACCTAACAAAAAGCTACTTAATATGATATTTATTGATATATTTTTACATGGAATAGCGGAAATGCCCATAACGCCATTTGTCAATTCCAAAATTCCAGAAATAAAAGAAATGCAAAAATTAAAATCTTGTATTCCAAACAATTTAAAAATTGGAAAAATAATACTTGCCAATAGTTCTGTAATATTACTGTTTTTTAGAATTGAAAGTATAACACTAAATAATATTACAAATCCACCTATTACCACAATAGTGGAAATAGAAGAAGAAATGCTTTTTCCAAGTATCTCACCTAAATTTGAAAAATTTACCTGAGTTTTAGAACTCTTAGTATTAATTTTTAAATTAGAATAATTAGTTTTTTCATTTTTTCTCCAAAATCTAAATAAAAATCCTACAGTAATACAAGAAAGTATGTGGGTTAATAAAAGTAAAAATCCAATTAAAGTATTACCAAATAAGCTAACGCCAACAGTGCCAAGAATGAAAAGAGGTCCGGAATTATTTGTAAAAGCAAGCAAACGCTCAGCTTCAACATCAGTTAAAAGGCCTTGCTCTTTCAAATTACATACAATTTTTGCACCAGTAGGGTATCCACTAATTATGCCCATCAAAAAAGCATAGCTACCAACGCCAGGAACATTGAAAATAGGTTTCATAATAGGATTTAACAATTTACCAAGCACATTTACAACATTTGTGTAACTTAAAAGTTCTGTGGCAATAAAAAATGGAAGAAGAGAAGGAACAACATTATTGGCCCACAAAACAAGTCCATTTTTTGCAGCAGCTAAATTGGTCTTTGAAAATATAACTAAACAAATAGTGAACAATAAAAAAATTGCAGGCAAAAGATTTTTCTTTAAAGAGAAAATCATAAAATTTATTCTACTAGTTTTATATTTAATATTTTGCATACACATTACCTCATTTAAATATATGTAATAAAAAAACAAATATACCAATTAGGGACAGTCCCCAATTGTGACATTTTCTCAATTTGGGACAGGGCTTAGTTAATAGACAGAGCCTAATAAATAATTTTATAAAAATACTTTAAAAATAGCAAAGATTGGTATATAATAAATAAAACAAAATTTAGGAGATACATAAAAATGAATACTATTATAGCAAAATTACAAGAACTCCCAAAATTCAAACAATATATACAAGAAATAAAAGAAAAAAATAGCCCGATAACAGTATCGGGCTTATCAGACGTTGGAAAGATTCAATTTGAATATAGCACAAAGCAGAGTTTAAATAGGCCAATTTGCATTGTTACATATAATGAAATTGAGGCGAGAAAAATAATAAAAGATTTACGTTATTTTACAAATGAATTTGAAGAGGTCTTATATTTTCCAAAAAGAGAAATTGCGAGCTATGACTATATTGCAGAAAGTAAAGACTTGCCATATGAAAGAATTGATGTGTTAAATAAAATTCAAAAGGGAAAAGCTGAAATAGTTGTAACCACTGTAGAAGCTTTAATGCAAAAAATGATTCCGAAGTCAAGTTTGTATAAAAATTGTTTAGAATTTAAGGTAGGAAAAAGATACTCATTAGAAGATGTTAAGCAAAATTTAATTTTACTAGGATATGAAAGAAATGACCTAATCGAAGGAAAGGGTCAATTTAGTGTGCGTGGGGATATAATAGATGTGGCACTTACAGAAACAAAAGGTGTACGTGTTGAACTTTGGGGAGATGAAGTAGATTCTATTAGAAACTTTAGTATTTCATCACAACGTTCAAGTGAAATGATAGACAAAATAGAAATAATGCCAGCACATGAATTTATACTAGAAGATGAACTAAAGAATATAATTTCGAAAATTCAAAAAGATAGTAAATATTGCAATGAAATAAAAGCAAAAGGTGAATATAAAAATAAAATAGAAGAGAATATAAATAAAGACATAGAATTAATAGAATCTGGAGATTATATTAGTAAAATAGATAAATATTTTAATAGCTTTTATGATAAAACAGAAATATTTTTAGAGTATTTAGAAAATGACTTTGTTATTTTATATGATGAATTATCTAAAATAAAACAAAGAGAAGATAACATTTTAATAGAAAATAAAAATTTAATAAAAGCATTAGTAGAAAAAGAAAAATATGTACCTCAGTCAATATTAAATATTGAACCAATAGACTATGTAAACGAAGATAAGCAAGTAGTATATTTAGAAAAACAAGATTTAGGTGGTAAAAATATATCAAATATAAAATACAATTTTAATTACAGAGATGTAAAATACTATAAAAGTGAAATAGAGATATTAATTGGCGATTTAATAAAGGCATTAAATGATAAAAAAGAAATTGTAGTTCTAGCAGGGAATAAAGAGGAAACAGATAAATTTATCAAATTATTGCAAGAAAAGGAGATTCCATATAGTAGAAATTTACTAGAGCAGATGACGCAAAAGGGACAGATGAAGCAAAAAGAAACGTCCCCAATGCGTCAGGTGGTAATGGTGGCAGAGGGAAGTTTGTCTTCTGGATTTGAGTGTTATGACTTGAATTTGATTGTTATTGCAGGAGATGAATTGTTTGCTACTTCTGTTAAGAAGAAAAGAAAGCTTTCTAGTAGTTTTAAACAAGGTGAAAAGGTTGTTTTTGCTGATTTAAAAATTGGCGATTATGTTGTTCATAAAAGTCATGGTATTGGTCAGTTTGTGGGAGTAAATACTTTAAAAGCAGATGGAATTATAAAAGATTATATAAAAATACGTTATCGTAATGACGATATGCTTTATATTCCAACTAATGATTTAGATAGTATTAGAAAATACATTGGTGGTGGAGAAGCAGTACCTAAAATTAATAAACTTGGAAGCAAAGAGTGGGAAAATACAAAGCAAAAGGTTAAAAGAAACTTACAAGAAATTGCAAAAGAACTTATGGAATTATATGCTAAAAGACAAAAAATTAAAGGATTTGCTTTTTCGCAAGATAATGAATGGCAAAAACAATTTGAGGATAGTTTCCCATATGCAGAAACAGAAGATCAACTTCGTTGTATAGAGGAAACTAAAAAAGATATGGAACAGCCAAGACCTATGGATAGACTTCTTTGTGGAGATGTTGGATATGGAAAAACTGAAGTTGCAATACGTGCAGCTTTTAAGGCTGTTATGGATCAAAAGCAAGTAGCATATTTGGTTCCAACTACAGTTTTGGCAAATCAACAATATGAAAGTTTTAAACAAAGAATGGAAGACTTTGCAATAAGAGTAGAATTATTAAATCGTTTTAGAACTAAGAAAGAACAAGAAGAAGTAATAAGAAAGCTCAAATTAGGTGAAGTTGATGTTGTGGTAGGAACTCATAGACTTTTGAGTAAAGATGTACAATTTAAAGATTTAGGTTTGCTAATAATAGATGAAGAGCATCGTTTTGGAGTTAAAGACAAAGAAAAAATAAAACAATATAAGGCAAGTATAGATGTGCTAACTATGACAGCGACACCAATTCCAAGAACACTTCATATGTCTATTGTTGGGGTTAGAGATATGTCTGTTATATATGAACCACCACAAAACAGAAGACCTGTTCAAACTTATGTATTAGAATATGATGATGAAATTATAAAAGAAGCAATTACAAAGGAACTAGAAAGAAAAGGTCAAGTATTTTATTTGTACAACAAAGTTGAAGGAATAGAGAGTAAAGCAATTCAAATTGAAAACTTAGTGCCTGAAGCAAGGGTTGCATATGCACATGGAAAAATGACAGGTAATGAACTAGAAGAAATAATGATGAGATTTATAAAAGGCGAGGTTGATGTGCTTGTATGTACTACAATTTTAGAGTCTGGTATAGACATTCCAAATGCAAACACTATAATTGTTGAAAATGCAGATAGATTAGGTTTGGCACAGCTTTATCAAATAAGAGGTAGAGTTGGAAGATCAGATAAACAAGCATATGCATATATTATGTACAAAAGAGACAAACTATTAACAGAAGTAGCAGAAAAAAGATTAAAAGCTATAAAAGAATTTACCGAGTTTGGTTCAGGTTTCAAAATAGCTATGCGTGACCTAGAAATAAGAGGAGCAGGAAGTATGCTACGGAGAAATTCAACATGGTCATATGGAACAAGTAGGATATGATACATATTGCAAACTATTAGATGAAGTTTTAAAACAAATGCAAGGAATTGAAGAAGTGGAAGAACAAGATATTCAAATAGATTTAGCAGTATCATGTTATATACCTGAAGAGTATATAGAAAATAGTAGTCAAAAAATTGAGGTATATCAAGATATAGCACTATGTAAAACAGAGAAAGATATACAAAACGTTACAGATGAAATAATAGATAGATATGGACAAATGCCAAGTGAAGTAGAAAATCTATTAGAAATAGCAAGAATTAAAAACTTAGGAAGAAATGCAAACATATTAAAAATTACACAAAAAAGAGATGGAGTTGTATTTTTATATGATAATAATAAGTTTAATATTGATATAGTAACTATGTTAGTGAAGAAATACAATAGAAGAGTTAAGTTTTCACCAGGAATGGAACCGTATATTACATTAATGTTAGAAGGCAAAAATGATAAAGAAAAGCTAAAAGAAATTGAAGAATTTTTAATGTCAAATTTTGTCGATGAAAAGTTATAAATACTTTATAAAAAAAGAATGGAGAAGAGAAAAGTGCAAGTTATTACAAGTAAAGATAATGAAATAATTAAAAACATAAAAAAATTAAAAGAAAAGAAATATAGAGACCAAGAAAATAAATTCATTGTAGAAGGCATAAAAATGATAAAAGAAGCAATTTTAGAAAATGCCAATATAGATAAAATTGTAATTTGTGAAGAATGCATAAACAATGGAACAATAGATAAGGAATTATTATATGAAATTGCTAAAGAAGATTGTGTGTATGTTACAGAGAAAGTATTCAATACATTAACAGATGTTGCTAATCCACAAGGAATATTAGCAACAATAAACAAGCAAAATAGTGAAGAAAATATATCATATAATGAAGATGTAATAGTTGTTTTAGATGGTATTCAGGACCCAGGAAACTTAGGAACAATATTAAGAACTGTAGATAGTGTAGGACTTTCACAAATCATTCTTTCAGAAAAAACAGCAGATCCATACAATCCAAAAGTAGTTCGTTCTACAATGGGAGCGATTTATAGAGTTAATATAGTAAGAAGTAATAATGTTATAGAAACTTTAAAAAATATGAAAAAGCATAAATATGAGATAACAGCCACATCTTTAAGTACCAATAAAAGTATTTATGATATAGACTATAGTAAAAAAGTAATAGTGATTGGAAATGAAGCAAATGGAGTTTCAAACGAAGTAATGAATTTAGCAGATATAAAAGTAAAAATACCAATGCTTGGAAAAACGGAAAGTTTAAATGCAGCAGTAGCAACAGGTGTAATTTTATATGAATATTTAAGAAGAAAAATTTAACTGTTTTTGGGGACGGAGCAAAAAAACAGGTGACGCATTTGGGACGTTTCTTTTTGCGTCATAAAGTCCCTTTTGCGTCAGCCATTGAATTTAATTTTATTTTTAATAAGAGTATATATATTATTTTTATACCTTGGTGT